>Ga0209102_1000203_pt1 | contig 41182 bp, 40 predicted proteins | sample ConPoolayeHmetaG_FD_185483 | JGI IMG/M metagenome (GOLD analysis project Ga0209102, IMG submission 185483) | Hot spring microbial mat communities from California, USA to study Microbial Dark Matter (Phase II) - Cone Pool mat layer H metaG... ...
GAAGAAGATCGACTGGGAGGAGGTTGCGAAAGACCTTCGCGCAGACATCCCCCCAAGAGACCACCGTAACGTAAGAGTCTGCTTCAAGTAGACCCAGTTTCTCAAGTTACTGTTTTTCAAATGGTTTTCGTTTTTCAAGCATTGTTTAAAAAGCCACTTGTAATTAACTAGGCTATTGGCATGTCTTTAATGCTTCAACCCCTGGAAGCTTCTCTCCGGATAGGTAGCTTATTAAGGCTCCTCCAGCAGTGCTTACGAAACCAATCTTACCGTATACTCCTGCTTTTTCAAGCGCGGAGATGGAGTGGCCCCCGCCCACGACGCTGAAAGCCTTTGAAGAAGCCGCTGCCCTGTATAGCTCCAAGGTGCCTTTCGCGAAAGCATCTTCCTCGAAGACCCCAACAGGGCCGTTGAAGACGATCGTGCTGGCCTTCTGCAGCTCTCTGGAGAAAACCCTTATCGTTTCAGTTCCTATGTCCTTCAAAGGGTGTTCAACCGGCAGCTGGGAAACCATGTATTCAACCCTCTCGCCGTCAACGTCGACAGCGTAATCGTATGGAAGCATTATGTTTTGAGAGTGCTTGCCCAGGATTTTTGAAGCCGTCTCCCGGAACTTGCCCAGGCCCTTCTCCTCTATGAGCTTGGTATTGATGCTTCCAAGCCTGAAGCCAGCAGCCTCATGGAATACTTGCGCTATCATTCCTCCCAGTAGAACCTTGTCGGCAATACCCTTGTCAAGAACGTTCTCAACCACTTTAAAAGTCTCCTTCGCCTTAGCTCCGCCCAAAACGTAGAGGCATGGTTTAGAAGGATTGTCAACAACCTTCTCGAGGGCTCTCAGCTCTCTCTCCATAACCCTGCCGGCTGCAGAGGCTAGTACTGCTGTGAACCCTATCACTGACGCGTGAGCCCTGTGAGATGCTGAGAAAGCGTCGTTAACGAAAAAGTCTGCAAACGGGGCTAGTGTCGAGACTAGCATTCCCCTCGCGTGCTCCTCAGCAGTCTTAGTCTCAGTCTCCTCGTCCAGCATCCTGACGTTTTCAAGCAGTAGCGCCTCACCCGGCTTCAGTCCCCTTATAGCGTTGATAGCGTTCAAACCTATAATATCGTTAACGTATTTGAGGTTTGGAACATATTTTAACATGGCCCTGTAATGCCTGCTGAAATCCGTGAAATCAGGGTCGCCCTTCCTACCCTGGTGCCCGAGAATCACCACCTTCGCGTTCTTCCCAAGAAGCTCCTTAATAGTTTCAGAATGCTCTCTTATCCTAGAGTCGTCGATTATCTCCAGTGTTTGAGGGTCGAGCGGAGAGTTTATGTCAACTCTAAGGATGACGGTCCTACCGTTAAAGTCGAAGTCGTCCAGAGTCTTGAAATTTAAAGCCATTTTGCATCTGTCTAAAATGCCTAAGGACCTTTTTAAGCTCTTCCCTGATGCTAATGCCGACCCGTGGCTTCCCCTGGATGCTTGTTTTTAAAGCTAGTCGGCCGCAGGCAGTCGCTACCAGTTTCTGCAGATGCTAAGTATTTTAAAATCATTTCTGCAAAAAGAAATCTTTAAAAACCGTCAGAATCAAACGTTTGAACCGATGAAGCATGGGAGAGAAAGCTGAAATATACAGAGAATTTAAAGAGTATATTGTTCCGCCCTCCTGGAAGGACAGGATCTGGGACCCTGAGGATTTTAAAAGGTTCCACGAAGAAACAGTCAAGGATAAATCAGCTATTGAGAAATGGTGGGCCAAGTGGGCGGAGCAGCTGTCTTGGTTCAAGAAATGGGAGAAGGTTTTAGATGATAGCCGTCCACCTTTCTACAGATGGTTTGTCGGGGGAGAAACTAACCTGGCCTACTTGTGCACTGATTGGCAGATCAAAAATGGTAGGAAGAATAAACTCGCCTTAATATGGGAGGGTGAACCGGTCGACGAGGCTACTGAAGCACCTAGAGATGTAAGAAAATTCACATATTATGATTTATACAGGATGTCTAACAAGATAGCCTTAGCTCTGAAGAAAAAGCTTAACGTCGAGAAGGGAGAAATCTTAACCTTCTATCTGCCGATGATCCCAGAGCTCCCTCTTTATATGCTTGCCGTCCAGAGGATGGGGGCCAAGCACAGCATTGTTTACAGCGGGTTCAGTGCTGTAGCCGTTGCCGATAGAGCTGAGGCCGCTGGTTCGAGGATAATAGTGACCGCTGACGGCCTGTATAGGAGGGGGAGAATAATAAAGCTTAAAGAAGTCGTGGATGAAGCGGTAAAAATACTTGAAAGCAGAGGCCACAGAATAGAGAAGGTGATTGTCGTCAGGAGAACGGACAGGACGGATATTCCCTTTGATGAGAAGAGGGATGTCTGGCACCACGAGCTGATAGCGGACATGCCTGAGAATGCTGTGGTTGAGACGGTCCCCTGCTCTTCGGAAGACTTCTCCTACATACTCTACACGTCTGGGACGACCGGGGCTCCTAAAGGGTCTCAGATATCTGTCGGAGGATATGCCGTTAGCCTATATGCGACGATGAAGATGATATTCGATATTAGAGATGACGACATCTACTGGTGCACTGCGGATATAGGATGGGTAACAGGACACTCCTACATTGTTTATGGTCCGCTTATGACTGGAGCCACAACCATAATGTTTGAGGGAGCACCCGACTATCCCGGCCCAGACAGATGGTGGAGCATAATAGAGAGATATGGCGTCACCGTTTTTTACACAACGCCTACAGCCATAAGAATGCTGATGAGGTTCCCGGAAGAATTTGTTAAAAAGCATGATTTATCTACGATTAGGATCGCACATTCCGTGGGCGAGCCGATAAACCCAGAGGCTTTCAGATGGCTCTATAAGAATATTTGCGGGAATAACGCCGTCTGCTCGAGCACATGGTGGATGACGGAGACCGGGCAGATGCTTACTGGGCACTTTCCAGGACTGGGAAAAATCTTTCCGCTTAAACCAGGGACCAATGGTTATACTATTCCAGGCGTCAGCGCCGAAGTCGTGGATGAAGACGGGAAGCCTTGCCCACCCGGCATAAGAGGCTACTTTGTCATAAGGACACCTTGGCCCGGCATGTTCATGACCCTTTATAAGGATCCTGATAGATACGTCAACCTTTATTGGAAAAGATGGGAGGGATACTTCTGGACCGGCGATTATGCTGTTAAAGACCAGGATGGATACTTCTGGATCCTAGGCAGGGCAGACGATGTTCTTAAGGTTGCTGGCCACAGGATAGGTACAGCAGAAATCGAGTCCGCAATGATCCTACATCCGGCAGTTGCGGAATCCGCATGTGTTGGGAAACCGGACGAGGTGAAAGGCGAGGTCCCGATGATATTCACCGTGTTAAAGCAGGGATATACGGGTACTCCTGAGCTCGAAAACGAGCTGAAAATGCACTTAAGGAAGACCATCGGCCCCCTTGTATCATCAGACGCAACCATAGTTTTCATCAACACCGTCCCGAAGACCAGAAGTGGAAAGATTATGAGGAGACTGCTGAGAGCAGTGGTTTCAAATAGACCACTCGGAGACGTAACAACCCTCGAGGATGAGACTGCTGTAAAAGAAGTTATGGAAGCATACAAGACGATACAAGAGGCTCTTCGGAAAAGAGCATAGGAGCATTATTCCCTGAGGAAGGAAGAGCATTATTGAGTAGCCTAAAAATAGCGGGTAGTGACCTTAAAAAAAGGTGGCTTTTAATCGCTGCCGGGTTTCTAATTAATCTTTGCCTCGGAGCGGTCTACTCTTTCAGTGTCTTCAGAAAACCTTTAGAGGACCTTTGGGGGATAGGCGCTACGCAGAGCGGTTTGCCTTTTATGGTTTTCCTAGCTGTTTTCGCAATTATGATGGCAATCACAGGTGGTTTAATAAGGAAATGGGGCCCAAGGAAAACAAGCCTGTTAGGAAGCATTCTAGTCGGCGTTGGATGGATAGGAGCAAGCTTCTCCCCTAATATAGAGACCCTCACCATACTCTACGGAGTGGTAGGCGGGGCCGGCGTCGGGATTGCTTACGGCTGTCCGATCGCGGTGACTACGGCATGGTTCCCCCGTAGAAGTGGCTTTGCCATAGGTTTGACTGTAATGGGTTTCGGGCTGTCTGGGCTTGTGATGGCGCCGGTGCTCACGCAGCTTATAAAAACAGTCGGACCGCTGCAAACCTTCCTTTATTCAGGGACTGCATTCCTAGTGCTCCTGTCTATTCTCTCACTACCATTGAGCTTCCCCCCACCCGGGAAGGATGCCCCGGGAGCTGGTTCAAATACGAGCGGCAGGGTGGAAACCAGCTCCGGCTTGAAGAGGAGCCAGATGGTTAAGACTAAGAGCTTCTACGCACTGTGGCTGACATACATGATAGGCTGTATGGCCGGCCTCATGGCGATAGGGATAGCCTCACCATTCGGGATCGAGGTGGTGAAGCTGGACGCCACTATGGCAGCGTTCTCAATCTCCCTGTTCTCAGTCTTCAACGGTGTTGGAAGACCAGTGTTCGGAGTAATCGCCGACAGGCTGGGACCAATGGAAAGCGTTCTACTATCCTTTGGACTGGTGTTCGCCTCCTCCATCATCCTCTACCTGCTTGGGGAGGGAAACCCTTTCATATACCTCGTGTTCTTCAGCATACTTTGGCTGAACCTTGGAGGATGGCTAGCGATGGCGCCTACGATAACAAAAATATTTTTCGGAACCAAATATTACTCAGAGAACTACGGGCTGGTGTTCACAGCATACGGAGCTGGAGCAATCGTAGGTACCTCCATGTCTGGAGTGCTTAGAGACATTACTGGGACATACTTGTCCGTGCTTCCGGTGGCGGCAGCGTTAACCGTCCTCGGCTCTGTAGTTGCACTCATTGGGTTTAAGCCTTCGGCGAAAAGCTGAGGCGCCTAAGCGCCAGCATGTTCTTCTAATCCCAATCGTAAGCAGGCTCATCGTCGCTGAAGGAATAATGGATTTTCCTGAACCTGCCGGCCAGATCCTTAACCTCCTCTTTAACGGTGCTGGCTGAATCTGGGGTTTTTATGACCCTCGCTATTAGTTCCCCGATAAGGCCCATCTCATCCCTGCCCATTCCAAGCCGCGTAACCTCCTGCACCCCGAGCCTTATACCGCTCGCCATTGCTTCAGACCTGTCTGTTGGAAGAGGAGTCATGCTTGTTATTATGCTGGCCTTCTCAAGGTTTTTAGAAACCTCTAGCGCAGTGCCCTCTTTAACCCTGAATATTACTTGATGCGACCTAGTGAAACCCTTGTCTGCACATATCACGTTAACCCCGTTGTTGTAAAGCGACTCGGCTAGAGCCTGGGCATTGCTCACAACCATTCTAGAATACTCCTGTCCGAAAGCTAGGAACTCTGCAAGCGTATACGCTAGGGCCGCAACCCTGTTTATATGGTGGTTGTTTATCATGCTCAGAGCAACCCTGTCTATGTCTTCACCATACTGTCTTTTACACAGGATTATGCCTCCCTGTGGGCCGAAGAAGGTTTTATGAGTGCTTCCAGTCACGACTTCCGCCCCTTCTCTCAACGGGTCTTGGAAAAAGCCTCCCGCCACCAGGCCTAGGACGTGGGCAGCATCGTAGACAACGATCGCGCCGACGTTTGAAGCAGCTTCAGAAATCTCTTTAACCGGCTGGGGAAACAGGAGTTCAGAGGCTCCTAGCATCACCATCTTCGGCACGACTTTCGCAATCATCTTCCTAGACTGGTCGGCGTCAATATTGTACTCTTCAGCATTAAACGGGAGTGGGACCATGCTTACCCCATGGTACCTAGAGACCTCTCTGAAACTGCTGTGGCCCCCGTCAATCACGCTCAACCCCATCATGGTGTCCCCGGGCCTCGTGAAAGCACCTATGGCGACGATGTTTGCAACAGTCCCTGAAACCGGCAGCGTGTTAACATGCTCAACCCTGAATAGTTTCCTAGCTAGGAAGTGAGTCAGCTCCTCGAGCTTATCTATGTACTCGCAGCCCCTGTACATTCTCTCGTATAGGAATCCTACGGCGTACCTGTGCCCCATGTCGCAGGTTAAAAGCCTCCTAACCCCCCGGCTAGTAACGTTTTCACTGGCAATAAGGTTCAGGGAGGAGCTTCTGAAAACATGGTGTTCTCTAACTATTGCGAAAACCTCTTCCGCAAGACTTTTCTCCGACAATTACTTGGGCTTGAGGCAAACGGTCTTTAAAAAAGTTTCCCACGGTCATTCGGCGTTTAAACATAAATAATCATCCTCAGCCAGTTTAAGACACTGGAAAGGTGGAAAGGATTATGAGGCATAGAGTCAGCCTGAGGATCGGGAAAACCCTCCTGGTGGATGGGCCGGCTACGGTGCAGGTGGCAAGCGGCATTGTTAACGTGATGGGGGCTGTTTTTGCAGAGGGAAGCTTGGTGAAGGTCAGGGGCTTCAGGCGAACGCCTTTCTACGCTGAGCAGTCTGAGGCGAGCCTCGTCGTTGAAGGCGACAACTATCGTGTTATAGATGGCTCAACAATACCGGCCAGCTGGGTTGAAGCCGCTGAGAAGACTGCTGCCGAGGAGAAGGGGGTTGTTATAGTGGTCGGCGAGACCGACTCTGGTAAGACGAGCCTTGCAACCTTCTTGGTTAACTATTATCTCAACTTTCACGGTGAGGTTGGGGTCGTAGACTCTGACCCGGGTCAGAACGATCTCGGAATACCCGGCACGGTTAGCGCGGGTGTGGTGAACAAGGGTTTAAGCGACCTGAGCCAGGTTAAGCCTGAAGTCATAGAGTTCGTAGGCTTCACAGCCCCGGAGTCAGGGGTTGAAGAGTTGAAGGAGGCTGTTTCCACAGTGCTCAAAAGGCTTAGGGAAAGAGGGGTTGAGAAAATAGTTTTAAACACAGACGGGTGGGCTGACTCTAAAGGCCTGAGTTTTAAAGCCGAGCTTATCCGTGCCGTTAAGCCGGGCTTCGTGGTATCGCTGCTCGAGGGCGAGAAAGCCCTGGTGTTCACCAGGACGGTTGACCCAGGCGCTAGAATGATTCAGGTTGAGAAATCCCGCTACGTGAAGAGGAGGAGCAGGATGCACAGGAGGACGCTCAGAATGCTGAACTACAGGAGGCATTTCGCAAGGACCAGACTGGTTAAGAAGCCTTTGAGCGAAACCGTTTTCCTCAACCACCCTTTTCTTAAGGGCGAGCCTGCTCAAACACCTGGGGAGCTCAGTGGGCTTGGCTTCGAAGCCTTGGAAACCAGGCTGTACATGGGCACGCTCTACGTAAGGATCAGGGATGAGACTGAGGATCCTGTTACCCTCAACCTAGGCGGGAGAAGGATCATCATGCTTGGCGAGAATTGGGAGAAGGGGCTCCTAGTGGGCTTGGGGAGGAACAGCAGGATTATTGGAGTTGGCATAATAGAGTCTTTAAGCGGCGGCGAGGTGACTGTTAAAACGCCTTTGACAACAGGGTTCGACACGGTTAAGCTGGGGGAAATAAAGCTTGACGCTTCCTTCAACGAGAGGAACTTCAACTGGAAGCCGTTGATAAACCAAGATTAAAAGTTATTTATGAAATTAACAGCCACAAGCAGATTGCTGTAGATCCGCGTGCTACATGGCTCGATGATAAAGCTTTCGAACACTTCTTAATCTTCAAGCTCCTTAACCAGTTTCCTGCAAAGGGTGAAAGCCTTCCCGGCCCTCTCAACAGCATCCTTAGCATCTTCCTTACCTATTACTTCATCCGGAGAGAGAAACGCTTCCTCACCGCCGTAGAAGCTCAACTCCCTTTTCTTAACCAGAATCTTTGAGGATTCGGAAAGATGGTTCAACTCTCTTTGAAACCATTCTGGAAATCTCTGTTTAACACTTAGGAGGACGTCTGAAACATCGTGCACTTTCGGGTACTCTATGCCAACCGCCTTAAGCACTGCTTTAAGAGAAAGCTCGACACACTCTTGGCTCAGCCTCACAGCATAAGGATGATTCCCCTCCCTGTAAGCGTCTTCAGCGTCACTGAGTCTAGCCTCAGCCTGCTTCAAGTATGATTGAGCAATCTTGACGAGCCTCAAACCATTATCTTCTCCCCAAACCTATAACCGGGTTTTAGATCCCAGTACCAGTTCTCCTTGTCGACGAAAACCCTCTTAGCACCCAGCCTGAGCAGCTCAGCTTTAAACTCCGTCAACACCCTCTCCAGAAACCTATCCTTATCGTAAAGTATGACAGCGTCCTCAGTCATGTCGAGGAAGAGCAAAGGCCTCCTGGAAGCCTCCTCCTCAGTCAAGGGGTAGAAGCTGAAACCAGTGTAGACGCCGTGCCTCCTAAGCCACGCCAACTCGTCTCCAAGCTTCTCCTCCAGTCGGCAGAGCGTTTCCATCCTCCTCCCAATGCTTCCGGAGAAATTGTTCGAAACAATAAGCAGGTCTATGTCGCTGTTCTCCCCCGCTGTCCCACGGGCGACAGAGCCGTATACAGCTAAGGATGTCAGCCTAAAGGAGCGTGAAAGAACCTGGAAAACGTCGCACAACACCTTAACATACCTCTCCTGGGGAACCCTGTCCAGGTTCCTCACCATCCCGGAGGCGAGTAGGATGAAGCCATTTGGGTCGAGAAGCCTGTACCGCCTAGGTCTCCCCCCGTCGAAAACCAGTAGAACCCTATTCTTGTGAAGCCTGCTTAAAGCTACTGAAACCCTGTTTTCATCCATGTCTAGAAGCTCTAAAGCATCCCTATACATGAACAATTCTCCTTTGAACTCTAGGAAAAGCCTCGAATAAACCTCTCCAAGCCAAGCAGGCAGCCACAATATCTTAACAATAAGTTAAGATTAACAAATTATTAAGCTTTACTTGGCTCCCTCCAAGTACTTGCCTCCAGCGCGCTAGATGCGCCATGTTGTGTCTACAACTTCCTGACCGTAGATTGATATTGAATGAGGATCCTTTTAGTGTGGTTCCAAGAATTTCCAGCTTTAAACGAAAATTCCACCGCTACTGCAAGCAGGGTCGTAAACCATGGGTTTTCGCTCTCTAAGGATAACCCTGGCGACGTCGAGATGGTAAAGAGGATAGTCGAGGGGATGAAGGAGGGATATGGAGAGCTTCTCGGCGAACCGATTTCATATTTTGAAGACGTCAACAAACTCATAGGGGATTTGAGAACCATGCTAACAAAGGCCAGAGTTCCACCGCAAGCACCCGGATGTGAAGTTCTGGTTCTACGTGTTTTTCGTTTAACTTTATTCGATTTTTCTCCAGAAACGCGCTCTCCATGATTTCCAGTAGAAGCCTTAAGACGTTAGCGCATTCTTAAGCTCTATCAGGGACTTGTCCACAAGCTTCGTCTCGGCAACAGCCTCAGAAAGATCGATGCTCACGATCTCGGTGCCCCTTAATGCAACCATTTTCCCCAAAACGCCTTGCCTGACGAGTTCCACAGCAGCGTAGCCCAGCCTCGTGGCAAGAACCCTGTCGAAAGCAGTCGGGGACATGCCTCTTATTATGTGCGCCGGGACAACTGCTCTAGTCTCGAAGCCAGTGGCCTTCTCAATCTCCTTAGCCAGAAATTCCCCTATCCCGCCCAGGTACACGTGCCCATACTGGTCAACCTTAACATCCTTCGTTATCGGACCCTTATAGTCCTCTATTAAAGAACCCTCCGCGACGACAATCGTCAAACTACCCTTCTCAGGCTTCCTCCTCTTAACAAACTCCACCACGTCGCTTATCTTGAAGGGCTCCTCAGGAATCAGAATCAAGTCGGCGCCGGCAGCAAGCCCAGAGTAGAGCGCTATCCAGCCCGCGTGCCTACCCATAATCTCTACAACCATCACCCTGTCGTGCGACCTAGCAGTGGTCTTCAAAGATTCAATAGCCTGCATCGCAGCGTTAACCGCGGTGTCGAAGCCGAAAGTATAATCCGTACCCTTAAGGTCATTATCAATAGTCTTAGGGACACCTATCACCTTCAAACCCGCCTCGTGAAGCCTCCTCGCAGCAGTAAGAGTATCGTCGCCGCCGATAGCGATAAGCGCGTCGAGGCCAAGCCTCTTAAAATTCTCAATGCACTTGTTCATCGTAGCCTCATCCTTAGCAGGATTCGTCCTCGAGGTTTTAATCACAGTCCCCGCCTCGCCAATCTTATCCTCAACATCACTATACTTCAACGGCACAGTATCCATGTTCAACAACCCAGCCCAGCCATACCTAATACCAACAACCTCAAAACCATACTGCTCAGCACGCTTCAAGACAGCACGAATCACTGCGTTTAACCCGGGGGCGTCTCCCCCGCCTGTCAGTACTCCTATTCTCATTCCCCGCTCACCTTTCCGTAAATTTCCTCTGAAAAGGGTTTTAACTTTTTCTACCTCATCCTTCAGCTTCAGGTTAAAGCCTAATGCTTTTCCTGGTTTTTCAAGGGGTCTATCTACGGCTTGTACTGGAGCCTTTTGGATTCGGGCCTGAAGAACGCTAAGCTGTGTCGATAAGGCTCTTGACGAGCGACACCGCAACCAGTATTATCGTGAGCAGCGGATTTTTCCGATTATTCCCCCTCAGCATCACTTGCCACGCTAGAAGTGTCGGGGAAACATGGTTTATTGCATGTGCAAGCGAAAATTTCCTGCAGGAAGATTTATATAGAGGATCCTGAAAAACGGGGTTAAAAACGTTTAATAATCTTCTTATACGTTGGTTTAAGCCTAAAGCAGTGTCGGGAGATGGATGTGAAAGTATCAGTAATAATACCGTCGTTCAAAGGCTCCCCCCAGCTTGTTGAGCTTGTCAACAGGCTTGTAGAAGACGATTACCGTAATAAGGAGGTTCTGGTTGTCGTCGACGCTCCCTGCCCCGAGGTTGCTGAGAAACTCAGGCAACAGCCTGTGAAAACCATCTTCCGTCAAAGTAGGGAGGGGAGGGTGAGCGCCCTTATAGAGGCTTTCAAACAGTCCTCGGGAGACCTTCTAATCTTCCTGGATGACGACGTTTGCATAACGGGCGAAGGCTTCCTGTCTAGAGCCGTGGAGGCGATGAGAGGGTTTGAAATAGGCGAGTTCATGAAAACCGTTGGGGGAGAAGGGCTGCTGGCTCAGACGGTGAACTACGAGTTCATGTCTTTCAACTATGGAAGCATGATTCTAGCGAGCAAGACTGGGAAATGCCTAGGGTTGAACGGTGCAGCCTTCGCAATATGGAGGCAGGCTTACGAGAAGATAGGGGGCTTCAGGCATAAGATACCGGATGACTTCGACCTCGGTATTAGAAGCTACGTCGCCGGGCTGCGGTTCGGCTTCGTGAGGAACCCCAGCGTTGTAAACTATGCTCCTTCAGGCTGGAGGCACTGGTTCAGGCAGCGAGTAAGATGGGGTATAGGCGCCGCCGTCTGGGTCAAGGAGAACTGGCGCACGCTTTTTAAAATAATTAGGGAGGAGCCCTCTCTAATACTGCTGCTTCTCTTCCTAATACTTCCTTCTCTAGCCTCCTTCACCATAACCTTCTTCCTAAACACCCTCCTGGAGGATAGGCTCATATGGGTAGGGGTTCTCGCGCTCTCATCACTATACTCGGGTCTGCTGCCTTTCGCAACACTGTTCTCCTACGGGCTGTTCGTCAAGATTCTTCTCCTATTCACCAAGACGCTCATAGCGCTAATAGTCGCGTTCGCTTTTTTCACAGTATTCTACTACAGGGTCGCCAAGAACATGGGGTACAGGTTCAACCTGGCTAAATTCGCCTTCCTGTACTTCGTGTACTCACCTCTCTGGTTTACAATACTTCTATCCGGCTTTATAAGGGTCTTCGTCTTCAACAAGAATTCTCTGAAGGACAGGCCTTGACACCGTCCATAATCCTTTTAACAGTCTTTTGAAAAAGAAATCCTGATGGAACTGTCTCTGGAGGATGGCATGCTTCTCGTCAGGATCGCGAGGAAAGCTGTTGAAATGTATCTAAGGGATGAATCTCTGTTAAGCCCTCCGGCTGGCCTTAAGGATGTTTTCTACGAGCCCTGTGGGGTCTTCGTCACCCTCAACAGGCTTACGGGCCCAGCGGGGTCTGAGCGTAAGGAGCTGAGGGGTTGCATCGGCTTCCCGGAGCCTGTTAAGCCCCTGGTTGAAGCGTTGATAGAGGCTGCTGTCGCCGCGGCTGTCGAGGATCCTCGTTTCCCCCCGGTAGCCCTTGAGGAAATGAGCAGGATCGTGGTAGACGTGAGCGTCTTAACTCCTCCGAGGCTTTTAGACGTTAGGGACAGGAGAATGCTTCCGAGAGAGGTCAGGGTAGGCAGGGACGGGCTTATTGTTGAACGCGGCTTCAACAGGGGCCTCCTGCTTCCCCAGGTTGCTGTGGAGGAGAACTGGGATCCTGAAACCTTCCTCTCATACACCTGTATTAAAGCGGGTTTGCCAGCGGGCTGCTGGCTTGACGAAAAAACTAGGGTCTACAGGTTTGAGGCGATCGTCTTTGAGGAAACGTCTCCGAACGGTGGCGTAAGGAGAATGGGATTAGGCTCTCCCGAGGATGCGTGAGGCCGGTGGAGAGGCTAGTGGTGAAACGTTGAATCCTCTGCATGTTAGGCTTACGCTTACAACCCGCTTTCTCCGGTAGGGCCGCTAACCCGCTGCTCCTTCTCAGCCATCCTGAAAAACGTCCATGCGATAGAGTTCGCAAGCTCCTTCAACCTTATCTTATCCCTGAAGTTTCTAAGAATAATAGCCTTCAGCAAGCCGTTTTCCTCCAAGATGTCGTACGAGAACATTTGGTCTGGCCTAAGCTCGTTTTTAGCAGCCCGCTCCACATCCCTCTCCCTCATGGGTTCCAAGACTTTTCTCACTAGGAAGGCTTCAAAAGGGGAGACTGCTGTGCTCAGCTTGAGCTCCGGTAGTGGCGTGACTCTCGCGTAAGTCTGGTAGACCTCTATTTCCCCAACCTTAGTATTCTTATAGGTGAGCTCAATCTTTTGAACAACCGCCTCAGCCTCAGTCTTCTTCATCACCTCAACCCCTGTTTTAAAGCTCTTGGAAGCTAGAAGATCGTCTACAACCTGCATCAGGCCGTCGAGCTTCTCAAGCTCTTCCTCCAGCTCGGCTTTCTTCTCAGTCAAGTATTTCTTTAGTTCAGCTAGCCTCTGAGTCTCCTCCTCCCCGCTTTCAGACAAGACTACCCCGGTTTAAGCTACGCGCCAGGATATAGATATGTTTTTACGCGCAGGGTTCTCCAGGTTTAAACCATCCTGGTAAAAAGTTAAAACCTCCCTCTGACCGCTTTAAACGTTGAAAGCGTTGCAAACGGGGTGGTGGAGGAGTGTCTGAGAGGAAGCTTCCAATGGGTGAAAGCCTTGTTTACGAGGGGCCTGCAAGGTTCATCGGAGGGTCAACCTTCCTGGAGGCCCCGTTGAAAGGCATGCTGGTGTTGACAACACACAGAATACTCTTCGAGGAATACGTGGGCAGGAGGAACAGGAGGACTGTCATCAGGCTTGAAATACCCCTCAACGTTCTCGAGCAGGTTAAGCTGACCAGCGGCGGCGTGCTTAGGAGACCCGTCGTCACGCTAGTATACCACTCCGACAAGAACCTGCTTGAACAGCCCAGCTTCAGCGTTAAGGAAGCTAACTCGTGGCGGGCCTCGTTCTCCAGGGTGAACATCGGTGGCTTCAGAATAGTTTAGCGGCATGGAGACTTATTTTTAGCGCTCGCTTTCCCGTATCATAGTGTGAATCTTCTTTAAACGTTTATTCTCACGGCTTCTGATCGGCATGGAACATTATTCCACTGTATGCAAAAGCTTTAAAACCGTTTCATTTAGAAAACATCGGATGCAGTTTAGCCAGCTGGCCAAGAAGGTTTGCGAAAGGGCTAAGGCTGAAAACGGCAATGTAATGTGTTTTTCCTCAGCCCCTGCTCGTTGCGACTTCCTTAACACGCATCAGGATTATAAGATGCTTCCCGTTGTTCCAGCCGCCATTAGGAAAAGAACTTTCGTGGCTTGCTCGAGGCTGAGTAGGCCCGGGGTTGTTAGGGTTAAGTCTTTAACTCTCGAGAGGGAGGGTGTTGAGAGCGAGGATTTTTTCCAATCGGGCGGGGTTGAGTTTTTAAAGAGGAAGTGGTTCGGCGATTATTTCCGCTCTATTCATGGGCTTGTCTCGCAGAAGTACGGTATGGTTGAGACTGGCTTAGCGATCTATGTTGACAGCGAGGTGCCTGTCGCCTCAGGCTTAGCGAGCAGTGCTGCGCTCCACGTTTCCCTGGCTGCGATGTACTCGGAGCTTTTGGGCCTAGGTTTAAGCAGGATGGAGCTGGCTGAGCTCGCGTACGAGGCTGAGCACAACGTCATGGGGATTCCCTGCGGGAGGCTTGACCAGTATGCTGCCTCCTACGGGGGGATAATAAAGCTTGACTTTAAGCCGAGCATAAGCGTTGAGGAGTTTGACGGTGAAGGAATCTTCTTCACCGTGGCTGACTCAGGTGTCAGGCATAGCACGGCTGAAATACACCCTGTTAGGCAGTCTGAGCTTAACGCTGCATTAAAAATTCTGAGGGAGGCTTCGCGCGACCCGCTTTCGAGAATGCTTGAGGGAGGCTTCGCCAGCGTCGATTGGAGAATGATTAAGGAGGAGCATTTGAAAGACTTGCTGAGCGTTGTCCCGCCGAGGCTCGCCTCGAGAGTCCTGTTCACCCTAAGGATGCAGGCTTCCACGGAGGTTGCGCTTCAAATCCTTAAGTACAGGATGGTTAGCAGGCAAGACTTGGAGAGGCTGGGCTTGAAACCCGTTGAAAACTGGCTTAACGCTTTAGGGGAGGTAGTTAACCTGCAGCACATCCTGCTCAGGGATCTCTACGAAGTTAGCCATGAGAAGCTTGAAGCAATGCGCGACTCTGCTCTGGAGGCTGGGGCTCTCGGGGTTAAAATATCTGGTGCAGGCATGGGGGGCTCGCTGCTCGCCCTCGTGAGGAGTATGGATGACGCGCCCCGGGTTGAAGAGGCTTTCCGGAGGTCCGGGGCGCAGAGCGTTTTCACGACCAGCGTGGGCCCAGGGGTTTCAGCAACGCTCCTAGGGTGATTTAGAATGCCTTCCGCCTTGGTGACTGGCGGTGCGGGCTTCATCGGCAGCCACCTTGTTGACAGGCTTGTTGAAGAGGGTTGGAGCGTTACTGTTTTAGACAATTTTTCAACAGGCCGGTTTCAAAATATTGAGAACGCCTTTAAAACAGGAAGGTTGAGAATCATAATTGGGGACGCTAAGACTGTCGACCTCCTGAGCGAGGAGGGCGGCGTCGAGTATGTTTTCCACTTCGCCGCGAACCCTGATGTCAGGGAAACCTCCCCCTCCATCCATTTCCAGGAGAACGTTGTAGCGACTTTCAACATGCTTGAATACGCTAGGAAGGCGGGTGTGAGAATGTTTGTATTCGCATCCTCCTCAACGGTCTACGGTGATGCTTCCAAGATCCCTACGCCGGAGGACTACGGCCCCCTGAAACCCATCTCCCTTTACGGGGCTGCTAAGCTCGCAGCCGAGGGCCTTGTTTCATCCTACTGCTACACGTTTGGAATGACGGGTGTTTCCCTGAGGCTTGCGAACGTTGTCGGCCCAAGGCTTACGCACGGGGTGGTACATGACTTCATCAATAAGCTTCTCCAGAACCCTGGGAGGCTTGAAATCCTTGGTGACGGTTCGCAGAGGAAGTCGTACATTTGGGTTGGCGACTGTGTTGAAGCTGTTCTCCATGTTTCAAAGATTCTCGAAACCCCTGGCTACGAGGTTTACAACATTGGTTCTGATGATTGGATTGCTGTATCCGAGATTGCCGACATGATTGTGGAGTCAATGGGGCTCCGCAGCGTTGAGAAGGTTTTCACCGGGGGCGTTGAAAACGGCAGGGGCTGGATTGGGGATGTTAAGCTCATGAACCTGGATATAAGTAGGATTAAAGCAACCGGCTGGAGGCCTATGCACACGAGCAGGGAGGCTGTTAAGCTGAGTATTGATGCGAGGCTCAGGGAGCTTGGGCTGAAGTCTTGATGACGTATACGCTGTCCCCCTCCCTAACTCTCTCAACAGTCTTCAAGCCTATCGAGCTGCCTGCTGGAGCAACCTCAACCCTCTTATGCTCTATCTCCATTGATTCAACCCTCTGCCTGAGGCTTGTCGTCCTGCCCTGAATAAGTATCTCGTCACCGGTCTTAAGCTCCCCGACGAGGTCAACTATGGCCACGCTAATCCTCGGGAAGAAGTGCCTCACGTTCCCCACGTAAACCTTTTCCTCACTCAACCCGTTTTAAAAACACTTCTAAAATATATAGCTTTTACGCGGAACACTAATAAGCCTCCCAAGGCGTTCCAAACCCTGTTCATGCAGGATAAGGGCTTCCGGCAAGAGCTGGTTGAACACGCCTTAAGGGGATGGCTGGCTGGGGCGGAGAAGCTCATTGTCCTAGGTGTTGGGAACGAGCTTAGGGGTGATGATGCCGCTGGGCTGCTGGTAGCCAGGGCTCTGAAGCGTTTCAACGGCGAGAGGTTTGAGGCGGTTGAATGCGGGGCTACGGTTGAAGACTGCATCGACCACGCTTTCGGGGAGAAGCCTTCGCACCTGCTTATCGTGGATGCTTTTCCAGACGGGAGCAGGCTGATGCTTCTAGACCCCGCCGACCTGGAGCCGCAGAAACCGGTTTCAACGCACGCGATACCGCTCCCCCTGCTTCTAGAGGCTTTGGGGAAGCCTATGGATACGAGCGTAAAAATCCTTGGAATAGGCGTGGAGAACTTTGGGCTTGGCTCAAAGGTTTCCGAGGAATGCCTTAAGAGTGTTATTAAGGTAGCTGAAGCCATACGTGAAGCCGCTGCGTTTACAGGTCTTTTAAAAGTAAGAGGAGAGTAGAGGTTTAAAGGGCTTCTGAGCCCTAAGTCTTGTTAAGCTTAACGGTGAACGCGTGGACAGAGCAGGATATGCATGGATCATAAGCCCTCACAAGCATGCCGAGCAGCCTTCTTAGGGAATCGTCATCCAAGTGAGCTACTGAGGGGACTAGTTCAAAAACATCCCTCTCTATTCTCCAAGAATTTTGGGCAGTCGGGGTAACGATGTCAGCATTCAAAACGTTGCCGTCCCTGTCGATAGAGTATGAGTGGTATAATAGTCCTCTGGGTGCTTCAGTCAACGCTGACCCACTGCTCTGGCGGAACCTGGTTTTCCTCGGAGGCGGGACGCTCACACCCTTCCCCAGTATACTTCTCATCTCCTCTATCGCCTGCACTATTTCAACAGCCCTGACGACCGTTGACTTAAACGGGTTCCTCACGGGAGGCTTTAAACCAGCTTTTTCAGCAGCCTCCTTAGCCCTGTCGCAAAGCGACTCATAGTTGAGATTGAACCTTGAAACCGGGCCTACTTCGAAGGCACCATTGTTTTTAAACACCGATCTCTTAGTGTTTGAATAAGGAACCTGCTCCTCAGACACGTATCTCCGGTAATCCCTGCTTTCAAAATATTCTCCGGAACTGGTTTTCGCAAAGCCCTCCGTTACCGCGTATCCGTCTCCACTCGAGAGCGCAACGTTAACATGGTTAGGCTCAAACTCGGGGTAATTAAAGCCTGAAACCAGCTTAACTGTTTCTAAAGCGTCTTCTAAAGCGTTTTCAAGAGCATTAACAACCTTCTCCAGCCTCTCAGCAGGAGGAGGCTTTATGAAGCCTCCCACCGTTAAAGTTACTGGGTGCACAGCCCTCCCGCCTATGTATTCGGAAACCATGTTCGCAACCCTTTTCAGCCTGAAGCCTCTGCGCACAACGTCTGAAAGATCCTTGGAGGCTGCTATCGAGCTCGGGTAGCCGAGGAAATCGGGGGCTGCTAGGAAGTACACGTGGAGCGCGTGGCTCTGCATTATTCCAGAGAGGGCCAGCGCCTTCCTCAACGCTATGGTATTCTCGTCTAAAGAGACTTCTAGAGCGTTTTCAACAGCCTTGGCCGCGGTTATGACGTGAGCTATTGGGCATATTCCGCATATTCTGGAGGTTAATTCAGGCAGTTCAAGAGCCTTCCTTCCCCTCAGGAATGCTTCGAAGAACCTTGGTGCCTCAAATATTTTAAGCTTAGCGTCTATAACCTCGCCGCCTGAGACTGTAACCTCTAGCGAGCCCTCTCCCTCAACCCTGCTAATATACTCGTAGACTATTGTTCTGTCAGCCATGCCGCATCACCTTCCCGTAACCGGATAAACAGTGTACTTCCTGAGCTTAATCCGGATGAGCTCAGGGCTTACTCCAGCTTTCTCCCAGGCTGTCACTAAGCCACTCACGTTAGTGCCCTTCAAAACACCCCTGCACCCCTCACAGGCCGCATTGTTTGAGGGACATAGTGCGCCGCAGCCTCCTACTGTAACCGGGCCTAGGCACGGCTCCTTCCTCGTGATGAAAACACACTCGTTGCCCTTCATCTTGCACTCCATGCATACGGTTAAACCAGGTATGTACGGCGGGGCATGCAGCACTAGCGACATAAGCGTGTTGACGAGTTCATTCCTGTCTATAGGGCATCCGTACAAGTATGCGTCAACCTTAACGTATTCGTTCAACCCGAATGCTTTTCCCGACCTCACGTATTCAGGCGAAGAATAAACAATGTTTTCAACCTCCCCCTCGGGATTAATGTTCTTCATCGCGTTGACTCCACCGGTGGCTGCGCAGGCTCCGGCTGCAACCAGGAACCTCGACATCCTCCTAATCTTTTTCAGCATCGCTGCCTCCTCCTCATTAGTAACCGCACCTTCGACAAGAGCCGCATCCAGAGGCTCGTTCGGGAGATCATCATCGCTAACCATTCTGAAATACTTTAAATCAACATGCTTAAGAACTTCGAGCAGGCTTTCCTCCAGGTGAACCAGAACCATTTGGCATCCTGAGCAGGATGTGAGCTTGAAGACTCCAACCTTAAGCTTATCCGCCATTTTCAACCACCTCATTCAATCACATCCGGGAGGAGCCCAATCTCCTCCAAGTTGAACACGGGCCCATCTTTGCAAACATACTTGTAGCCTATCTGACAGTGCCCACACTTCCCTATTCCACACTTCATCCTCCTCTCCAGTGAAAGATAGACTTCAGACGGGTAGAAACCCATTCTAAGCAGCAGCTGCGCAGCGAACTTCATCATCACTTCTGGACCGCATATGAAGACCGTGGTGTAGCGCATCCGGGGCTTCACATATCTTAACAGTTCAGTGACGACTCCCACGTCATGCTCCCATTTAACATTTTGAGGAACATAGTCTACAGTAAGATAGAGACGCATATTGGGAATGTTTCTCCACGATTCAAACTCGTAGGTGTATATCATTTCATCCGGGGTTCTAGCCCCGTAAAGAAGGTCCACGGAGCCGTAGAGGTCTCTATGCCTAGCTACGTAGTGTATCACTGGCCTAAGCGGAGCCAAGCCCATGCCCCCCGCTATCAGTATCAGATCGTTCCCGGCAGCCTTCTCAAGCGGCCATGGTTTCCCGTATGGCCCCCTGATTCCAAGAACATCCCCCGGCTTAATGTTGAAAAGCGCCGTGGTGACTCTGCCAACCCTCCTGACAGTGTTTTCAAACACGTTTCTCTCCTCAGGGTTTGAACATATGGAGAAGGCTGATTCCCCAACTCCGAAGCATGATACTATGTCGAACTGGCCTGGCCTAAACCTTAGAGCCTCCCCGTTCAGCATGCTCATTGTGAATGTCTTCGTAACACTGTTCTCGCTCCTAACCTCCACGACTTTTGCGAAAGCAGGCAGGTAAGGGTTTTCAAACTCGCTGCTCATGGTATCTCACCCCTCAGCCTGGCTACAACCCTGGTTATGTCTATTCCTGCGGGACACTGCTCTACGCATCTGCCACACCCCACGCATCCAAGCGAGCCATACTGGTTCAGCCAATAGTTCATCTTATGGTTTACGAACTGCCTTATTCTTGCCGCCAGATCCCTTCTGAAGTTTCCACCCAACGCTACCTCAGCATACTCCCACAGTAAGCAGCCGTCCCATGTTCTGGTTCTCGCCACACTGCCTGAGTCAAGCTCCGGCTCATCCATCATGTTGAAGCAGAAGCATGTTGGGCAAACCATGTTGCAGGCGCCGCAGCCTGTGCACATGCCTGCCAGCTCGTTCCAAATAGGGTTGTAGAGTGCTCCCGTCATTATCCTTTGAAGACCAGCAGTGTTCACGTGTCTCCTTATCATACCTTTAACTCTCCTTATTGCGTCATCCTTCTCCAGAATGTCTGTGCTTGTGGCCCTAGGCATGTAGAAGTCGCTTGCCAGTTCAGCCCCTTTCCTGGAGCCGATCTCCAAAAGGAACCTGTCTCCCAGGTCTGTCAGGAGGAGGTCAAACCCTTCTTCGAGCGAGGGTCCTGTTCCGAAGGATGTGCAGAAGCAGTACTCGTCAGCGGTTTTACAGTTTAAAGCTATTACGAGGAGGCTTTTCCTCCTAGCCTCGAAGTAAGGATCCTTAGGCCGGTCCATGTATACTCTCTCCAAGAGGTTCATAGCGTTTACGTCGCAGGGGTGGACACCCAGGATTGCGGTCCTACTGGTCGCGTCGGGAAGCGTCTCCTCAACCTTCCCGTCTTTAACCCTTAACAGGGTTTCCCTAGGGGGTATTAGCAGGCTCTTTAAAGGGGGCATCGTTGTTCTAACGAAATCAAGCGAAACATCTTCAACCTGATCCTCGTCGATCTTCCTGAAGAAGTGTCTAAACTCTCCTTTAACTGGTGCGAAAAGAGTATAGCCCTTTGAGATTATGTGTCTGGAGAAATGCGGAACGTCTTCCCTCCTTATTGTAAACGACATTCCATTATCACTGGCAAGTATCGTTTACACTACTTTTTTATAAATCTTTAACTCATGTTTGAGAAACCTGTTTCTCTAGAGATTTCTCGCGGCTCCAGTTAATCTAATCAGGCAAATTCTTAAATATTAGTCTGAAGGCCCCTTCGACGGCTGTGTAATGCCTGATTCAGGGGTTCAGCAAACCGGTGTGAAAAGTGATCGGCGCCTCCAGATGCTTGAAGCAGCTATTAAGCAGCATCAGTATAGTAAGGATGCTCTCTTGGAGATCCTTCACACCGCTCAGGAGCTCTACGGTTATTTGGATAAAGATCTTCTACTGCATGTTTCAAGACAGCTCCGCCTTCCCCCGAGCCATGTCTACGGGGTTGCAACATTCTACAACCTTTTCAAGCTGAAGAAGCCTGGGACGCATGTCGTGACGGTTTGCATGGGGACAGCCTGCTATGTTAAAGGGGCTGAGAACATTGTTTCAGCCATTGAGAGAGAGTTCAACCTTAAGCGTGGCGGCACCACTAGCGACGGGAGGCTCTCGCTCTTCGTAACAAGATGCATCGGGGCGTGCGCAATGGCTCCTAACGCTATTGTCGACGGTGAGACTGTCGGGAAAGCTGTGCCCAGCGAGGTTTTGAGAAGGATTAAAGCCGTTATGGAGGCTGAGACGGTTGAAGCCAGATGAGCTTCGCAGCCTCGCCCAGAAGGAGTCCGAGCTCCGTAAGTCCTACAGGTACAGGATAAACGTTTGCTGCTCAAGCGGCTGCATGCCTTTCGGATCTTTAAAGGTTCTAAGCGCCTTCAAGGATGCGGTGAGGGAATTCGGGGTTGAGGAGGAGTGTTACGTTGCGAGAACCGGCTGCGTTGGAACGTGTTCCCTAGCGCCGGCTGTCCTCGTTGAGCCAGGTGACTATCTTTATCAGAACGTTACTCCTGAAAAAGCTAGGGAGATAGTTAAGGAGCATATTGTCGCCGGCAGGCCTGTTAAAAGCATGCTCTACAGTAACGAAGCCTTCTTCAAGAAGCAGCTGAGGATCGTCTTAAGGAACGCTGGTAAAATAGATCCTTTAAGAATAGAGGATTATATCGGCGTAGGAGGCTACTACGCGCTTCTCAAGGCTTTAACCAGGATGACTCCTCAGGGTGTGATTGAGGAGGTTGCTTTAAGCGGCTTGAAGGGTCGTGGTGGCGCCGGCTTCCTAACGGGTTTGAAATGGAGGTATGTTGCGAGAGCCCCTGGGTCGCCAAAATACGTTATAGCAAACCTGGACGAGGGTGATCCGGGTGTTTTCGCAAACCGTACGCTTGCCGAGGCTGACCCCCACGCTATACTGGAGGGCATGGCGATAGCTGCCTACGCCGTCGGCTCCCAGAAGGGCTACATATACGTGCGCAGCGAATACCCGTTAGCCGTACAGACGCTTAAGAAGGCTATTGAGGCTGCGAGGGCAATGGGCCTATTGGGCGACAATGTTTTTGAGACTTCTTTCAGCTTCGACGTTGAGCTGAGGCTTGGTGCCGGAGCATTCGTAGCAGGTGAGGAGACAGCAATACTGGCGTCGATAGAGGGCCGTAGAGCCATGCCTAGGCCCAGGCCCCCGTATCCCGCGCAGTCAGGCCTCTGGGGTAAGCCTACCCTTATAAACAATGTGGAGACTCTGGCTAATGTTCCAGTCATACTGCTTAAGGGTAGCGAATGGTTCTCAGGCATAGGCTCCAAGAACTGCACTGGGACAAAATGCTTCTCCCTCACCGGCAAGGTTAACAACCCTGGCTTGATCGAGGTGCCCATGGGGATAACCCTGAGGGAAGTCGTGTTCGACATAGGCGGGGGCGTCGCGCCTGGCAGGCGTTTCAAGGCTGTTCAGGTGGGCGGGCCCTCAGGCGGGTTCCTGCCAGAGCAGCTTCTCGACCTCCCGATAGACTACGAGTCTCTGACTAGGGCGGGTGCCATAATGGGCTCCGGCGGGATAGTTGTGCTGGACGACACTTCGTGCATGGTTGACACGGCGAAGTTCTTCACAGAGTTCTGCGTGGACGAGTCCTGTGGAAAATGCACTCCCTGTAGGGCCGGCCTTTACAAGCTTTACAAGATTCTAGACGGCTTCACGCGTGGCGAGGGGAGTGTTGAAGACTTCTCGAAGGTTGAGGAATTGTGCGAGTTCATCAAGGAGGCTAGCCTATGCGGCTTGGGCCAGACGGCGCCAAACCCGACTCTGACGACGCTCAGGTACTTCAGGGACGAGTATGCTGTGCACGTCGTGGAGAAGAGGTGTCCCGCGGGCAAATGCTTCGGGAACGGTGGAGGTGGTGGAGTTGAGTAAGCCCGTGGAGCTCACTATAGACGGTAAGAAGGTTGTTGCTAGAGAAGGAGAGACTATTCTTGAGGCTGCCAGGAGGAACGGGCTGTATATTCCAGCGTTGTGCTACCTTGAAGGCGTCTCGTCATTCGGCGGATGCAGGGTCTGCGTGGTTGAGCTGAAGGGTTCTCCAAGGGTCTTCGCCTCATGCGTCACACCTGTTACAGGCGGCATGGAGGTGGTTACGGATTCCGAGAAGCTTAGGCGCTACCGTAGGTGGGCGGTGGAGCTTCTCCTGGCTGAGAGGCCTCACGTCTGCTCGGTCTGCGTGGCCAACGGGAGCTGCGAGCTGCAGCAACTTGCTACTGAGCTGGGTGTCGACCACCTGAGGGTTGACAGGGAGTGGACGGACTATGAGGTCGACCTTACTCACGAGAGGTTCGCGTACGACCCTAACAGGTGCATACTCTGCACGCGCTGCATCAGGGTTTGCGACGAGGTTGAGGGCGTGCACACCTTGGACCTGATGCTCAGAGGTAAGAATTCTAAGGTTATTTTCGACATTAATGAAAACTGGGGTTTCTCACAGTCCTGCACCTCCTGCGGAAAATGCTCCACGTCATGCCCGGTTGGAGCGCTCTACGTTAAGGGTAAGCCTCTTTCAGAGGTTAAGAAGAAGGATCTTGTCTCATTCATAATGGAGAGGAGGAGTGAGAAGTAGTTGGCTAAAATTAGGCTGGCGACAGTCTGGCTGAGCGGCTGCTCAGGGTGCCACATGTCCTTCCTCGACCAGGATGAGAAGATTCTTGAGCTTGCTGGGAAGGCGGAGCTTGTCTACAGTCCAATCGCTGACGTTAAGGATTTTCCTGAGAACGTTGACGTAACGCTTGTTGAGGGCGCGGTTGGGAACGAGGAGCAGCTTGAGCTTCTGAAAAAGATTAGGAGGAACAGCAGGGTTCTCGTAGCCCTTGGGGACTGCGCTGTAAACGGGAACGTGACGGCCTTGAGAAACAGCTTGAGGAACAGTGATGAAGAGGTTTTGAGGAGAGCATACGTTGAAAACGCAAGCCTTAACCAGGGTGTTCCGGAACAGGTGCCTAGGCTCTTGAAGGGGGTCCTTGCTTTGAACGAGGTTGTTAAGGTTGACGTTTATGTTCCGGGATGCCCGCCGAACGCTGAGTTGATCAGCCGGGTTTTAAACGAGCTTCTCGAAGGCAGGACTCCTGTTTTACAGGGCAGGTTCAAGTATGGTTAGGAGGATGGTTTGAAAAAATGGTTAATGAGATTGTTGTTAACCCCGTCACCAGGATAGAGGGGCACGCGAAGATAACGATACACCTTAACGACGACGGTTCTGCCAGGGAGGCTAGGTTCCACGTCACTGATTTCAGAGGTTTTGAAAAATTCTGCGAGGGCAGGCCGTTCTACGAGATGCCGGGCATAACTTCAAGAATATGCGGCATATGTCCAGTAAGCCACCTGCTGGCTTCAGCGAAAGCCTGCGACGATCTCGTCGCTGTTGAAACACCTAGGACGGCGGTACTGCTGCGCAGGCTGATGCACATGGGTCAAATAATACAGTCTCACGCCTTAAGCTTCTTCTACCTTTCCTCACCGGACTTCCTTCTCGGCATGGATTCAGACCCTTCGAAGAGGAACATTCTGGGGCTGGCTGAGAAGTATCCTGAGATTGCTAAGCAGGGAGTGTTGCTTAGGAAGTTTGGGCAGAACATTATTGAAAGCCTCGCGGGTAAGAGGATTCATTCGAGCGACTGGATTGTCCCGGGGGGTGTGAAAACACCGCTTTCGAAAGAAAGTGCTGACAGGATTCTCTCAGGCGTTCCCAAGGCTGTTGAGATAGCTTTGAATGCTGTCTCAATCTTCAGGGAAACGCTGGAAAGCCTAAGGGGTGATGTTGAAAACTTCGGCGACTTCCCAACTTACTACATGGGGCTCGTTACGCAGGATGGTGGGCTTGAACACTACGACGGCAGGATAAGGATAATGAGCCCGGATGGAGAGATAGTTGCGGACCAGCTGGATCCTTCTAAATACTTTGAATACATTGGGGAGGCTGTTGAAGACTGGTCGTACATGAAGTTTCCATACTATAAGCCTGCTGGCTATCCTGGCGGCGCCTACAGGGTGGGCCCGCTGGCTAGGCTCAACGTTTCCACGCGCTGCGGGACGAGGCTTGCAGACGACCTGCTTAAGGAGTTTAAGAAGCTGGGTGGCAACGGGGTTGTTCAAAACACCTTCATGTACCACTATGCTCGCCTAATCGAAATAGTCTTCTGCCTAGAGAAGGCTGAGGAGATCCTTAGAGACCCTGAGGCTTTAGACCCGAATGTTCAGGCTAAGGCTTCTCTTAACAGAAGGGAGGGCACGGGGGTGATTGAGGCCCCTAGGGGAACCTTGATACACCACTATAGGGTTGACGAACAGGGTAGGATAAGCTGGGTGAACCTGATAATTGCTACTGTTAACAATAATCTTGCCTTCAACAGGGCTGTGACCCAGGTTGCTAAAAAATACGTTAACGGGAGGAGTCTCAGCGAGGGGATGCTGAACAGGGTTGAGGCGGTTGTGCGCGCCCTGGATCCTTGCCTGAGCTGCGCTACCCACGCGATAGGAGAAATGCCTTTCAGGATTCTGCTCTACGATTCTGAAAACAGGCTTGTAGGCGAGCTTATGCGAGGCTGATAATAGCTTTTAAATATTTAACTTAAGCCTTTTTAAACCCTTCTAAAGGGTTTTTCGGAGTATTTTCCATCCATTAAGTACCGTCCAAAAGATTTATATATTAATCTTTGGGATTTATTAACGATATAGAATTGTCAATCAAAAAGGAGGATGAAGAGTCATTCAAGCACGCGGCCAAAGTGTTCAAGGCACTGGCCGACCCAACCCGTCTTAGAATACTCTCGATAATAGAGGGTGAGAGCATGATGATAACAGGTATTGTGGAGAAGTTCAACCTCTCCCAGCCTACAGTATCATACCACATCAGGATTCTCGAGAACGCTGGCCTAGTTAAAACCGTTAAGAAGGGTAGGGAAGTATACTGCTCCCTTGTTAAAAAGGGCGTTTTAAAAAGGGCGCTTGACTTCTCAAAGTGGGTTAAAGGCGCAGATTAAACATAGGAACAACCGTCAGAAACCGGCCGCGTTACTTAGAACCATACCACTCGGAAAAATTTTATTTCTCCACTGCTAAGCAATCAGACGGAAGAGTTGAGGATAGATCCAGTCTGTTTCGACTCCATGGGCATTAGAAGCATGGCTACTCTAGTCGAGACTCGTGATCTGAAGCTTATCATAGATCCAGCCGCCGCGGTCGCGCCTCGAAGATACGGGCTTCCACCGCACCCGAAGGAGCTCAGCCTCCTGGAGGAATGCTGGGGGAGAATAGCCTCCGCGGCAGAGGAATGCGAGATTGTTGCAGTAACACACTACCACTATGATCATCATAGTTCAACGAGGTTTCTCGAGGACATCTACGGGGGGAGAATAGTCATAGTTAAGGATCCGGAGAACATGATAAACTTCAGCCAGAAGGGTAGGGCGAGAATATTTCTCGAGAGGATCAGACCGATTGCAGCTCAGGTTATGGTTGCCGACGGCAAGGAGTATGTGTATGGCGGGACGAGGCTCGAGTTCTCCAACCCTGTTCCACACGGCCCGGATACCCAGCTGGGCTACGTTGTCCAGCTTAGCGTTAAGGATTCTTCAGACAGTTTCCTCTTCACTAGCGACGTGCAGGGTTTCCCCCTGGACCACCAGGTTAAGTTCGTTATCGGGAAGAAGCCTCGTACGATTTTCATAGACGGCCCATCTACGTACATGCTCGGTCTAAACTTCACGATTGAGGAGCTTGAGGCAAGCCTTAGAAACATTAGGAGGATAATGAGTCAGGCACATCCCTCCGTGATGATTCTTGACCACCACCTGCTTAGAGACCTGGAGTGGAGGAAGGTCTTTAAAAGACCTGCTCTACGGGGCTAAAGTTCAGCGTATATAGGGCTTGCCCTTTTATTCCTTATACATGATACACATTTTTTGATAATTGCCCTAGAAACCTTTATAAAATACCTCCGGAGGCCCATTTATGATGAGAAAATGATGCAGGGTTCAAAGAACAAGATAACAGTATGCGCAGCATCCATCCTAATGCTTCTAATGTTCTCTCAGGCACTAGCTCCAATCGTCACTTTCACTTCCGCCCAGGAAGAGCTTCCAATCTATAAGTACGGGTGGTTCGACGAAGTGGTCTTCTTCCCCGTCGCGGATGCGAATAAGGCTGTTGACATGATGGAGAAGGGAGACATGGACATATACTTCAAGGATATAGGTGACCCAGTGCTCTTTAAGAATGTACGTGCGTCAGCAGTCCTGTCCTACGATTTCTCATACGGCTTGTATAACGAGCTTACTTTTAACCCCGTTGGCCCGGAGACGCTTGACGGCAAGTTCAACCCGTTTTACAATCCTAAGATTAGGGAAGCCATGAACATGCTTGTGGACAGACAGTATATCGTCGACGAGATCATGGGTGGTCTCGCAATACCAAAGTATGTTCCTGTCTGCAACGGTTTCCCAGACTACAAGAGGCATGAGGATGTGATAAAAACAATTGAGACTAAGTACGCGTATAACTTCGATAAGGCGAAGCAAGTGATATTTGAAGAGTTGTCGAAGGAGCCGAATGTAGAGTATAAGGATGGAAAGTGGCTCTACAAGGGTGAGCCGATCGTCTTGAAATTCATCATTAGGACAGAGGACACTAGGAGGCAGATCGGAGACTATGTTTCAGGACAATTGGAGAAGCTCGGGTTCACAGTTGACAGGCAGTACAAGACTTCGAGAGAAGCCTCACCAATATGGTTGAGGGGCAATCCTGCTGAGGGGAAATGGCACGTATACACCGGTGGCTGGGTGACGACGGTAGTGTCGAGGGATGACTCTGACAACTTCCAGTTCTTCTACACTCCGAAAGGCTATCCGGCAAGCCCGTTATGGACTGCGTACAAGCCTTCTCCAGAGTTCCAAGAGCTTGCTGACAAGCTTGCTGAGAAGAAGTTCACCACGATGGATGAGAGAACAGCTTGGATGAAGAATGCGTTTGAACTCGCGCTACAGGACTCTGTGAGAATGTGGCTTGTAGACCAGACTGCGGCCTGGGTTAAGAGGAAGGAAATAAACGCTATCGCAGACTACTCTGGAGGCTACTGGGTCCAGATATGGGCGTTCACGCTTAACCGTGGAGGAACAATAGGTGGAACGGTTAAGATAGGCAGCTCAGACGTGTTAACCGGGGACGCGTGGAACCCGATTGCTGGGTCAAACTGGATATATGACGGTATGATAAGCTCAGCCACCGCTATGCCCGCGTTTCTATCGCATCCTAAAAGCGGCCTACCGGTGCCGACGGGCTTCGTTAAAAGCGTCACGATAGAGGCTGAGAAAGGCCTCTTAACCTTCAAGAACCCTGAGAGCGGGGACTGGCTAACCCTGACTTTCGTCGACACCGTCACGATACCTTCAGAAGCTTGGTACGCTTGGGATGTTGAAAACAAGAAGGTTGTGACTGCCGGAGAAGCAGGAGTAACAGCGGCGAAGGTTAAGATAGTCGCGGAGTACGATGACATAATCGGTAAGTTTGAGTATCATGATGGAACAGTCATGAGTCTCGCTGACTGGGTTTGGAGCTGGCCTATTAACTTCGAGAGGGCTAGTGAAAAGAGCCCGCTTTACGACGAGGGCTTCGTAGGCTCATTCGAATCCTGGAGGGAGTTGTTCAGAGCATGGAGGATTGTAAGCGAGCACCCGTTGAGAATAGAGTACTACACCAATTACACGAACATGGATGCTGAACTAATAGCCAGTGCCTACGTGGGCCTAGCTGGGCCATGGCACACCACCGCGATAGGCGTCAAGACGGAGGAGAAGGGTCTCCTAGCTTTCAGTCAGGACAAGGCTTTAAAGATCAATACTGAATGGATGAACTACATAGCTGGCCCAAGCCTGTCAATACTTTCATCAGTTCTAGACGAGGCTATAACAGAAGGCTATGTTCCTTTCAAAGAATTAAATAGCCAGTATATTACTGTCGAACAGGCAAGGGAGAGGTACAACGCTCTGAAAAACTGGTATTCCAAGTATAGTCACTTCTGGGTTGGAGCCGGCCCCTACTACTTGGAGACGGCTGACACGACCGCGCACACCGCTGTCCTCAAACCATTCCGAAAGCTTCTACAGCGTGAGCTCATCATCTCGGTGGAGGGAGGCGGAACAACGGATCCTGAGCCTGGTTCACACGGGTATCTTGGGCGTGAAACAGTGACAATAACGGCTAAACCAGGCGTCCTCAGCGTCCTAGAGAAATGGGTCGTAGACGGGGTTGACAAGGAAGCATCCGCATCCATCACAATTACCACGGATAAGCCCCACACTATTAAAGCCGTGTTCAGAGTATGGTATGAGGCGGTAATCGGGATAGTCGCTGTAATCGTGGTCATCGCCGTAGCTGCAGCCCTATTGTTAAGAAGGAAGAAGAAATAAGAGTGCACCAGAAAAGTTTTTATCCCCTTCTTTTTTCTCCTTCTGGAAAAATGCGGCAGGGTGACCTATAGTCAATGATTCCGAAAGGATTCTTAAAGTTCGTGGGTAAAAGGACTATTCTACTTCTCATAAGCCTAGTAGCCGCTATATACATATCCATCTTGCTGGCCAACCTGGGGGGGATTATAGATGAGATGGTTAAGGCCGACCTTATTATGAGTATAACTATGAATGTTAAGAATAATCCGGCTTACCAAGGGTTAACCGCTTCAGAGAGGCAGAAGATCATTGACAGCCTATACCAGTCCGCGCTGGAGGCGAAGGGGCTTAACACACCGTTCTTAGTGAGGAGTCTCTACTATCTGAAGGACGCGTTAACCCTTGACCTGGGGACTGCCCTTTACTTGACGAGCGACAGCGGTTCTAAACAGGTGAGGCTGATTATTCTGGAAAGGCTGCCTCAAACAGTCATGCTCTTCACAACAGTGACTATAATAAACTTTTTCACGAACCTTCTGGGAGGCCTGATAATAGCAAGGAAATACGGCTCGAAAATCGATAAGGCGATAGCCGCACTGGCTCCAACATCAACAATACCCGGCTGGGTCTACGGCATATTTCTGCTACTGGTCTTCTACACGTGGTTGCATGTGCTTCCCGCCGGCGGGTTAGTGGATTATCCTCCGCCTAAAGACCCTATTCTATACTCCTTGTCTGTCTTAAGACATATGATTCTGCCGATGCTTTCTTGGACGTTAGCAGGATTGTTTCTAGGCATATATTCTAACAGGACTTTCTTCCTAATATTCTCAACCGAGGACTATGTTGAAGTGGCTAAGGCAAAAGGCCTACCGCCCAGACGGGTGGATATGGGGTACGTCATGAGGCCGACTTTACCTTCAATAGTGACCGGGCTCTCATTCGCCATCATCGGCTCGTGGAGCGGAGCTATCATAACGGAGACAGTGTTCGACTGGCCTGGCTTAGGCAAGCTCTTGTCGATGGCTCTCTCCTACCCTGATCCCCCAGTGATAGTTGGCGAGGTAGCGATATATGCTTGGCTGCTGACTATAACGGTTTTAACACTCGATATTGTTTACGCGTTTCTGGATCCAAGGGTTAAAGTATGGGGTGGTTAAAGACGAGTTCCTCCACGCATAGAGGAGGTTTTAAGGGGGTTTTACAAGAGGTTTTAAGCTACAAGTCCGCCATCATCGGGCTAGCTCTGCTCCTCTTTTTGATAGTTCTTTCCATCTATACTATGGTGACGATGCCTCTGCCGGAGGCGATTAAAGCCTGGAGGGCCAGCGAAGCCTGGAGCAGGAACCCGAGGAATGCTCAGCCAGAGTGGGTTGAGCTCTTCTCGGGGAAAAAGCTTCCACGCACCCTCATAGTTTCTCTCGGGGAAGCTGATGAAGCAAGAGTTCCGCTTGAAGATGGGAAAATGGCGGTTTCACGGGTTGCATACTTCAACTATGAATACGACGAATTCCCATCAGAGCTCATAGTGTTCTTCAACTCGAGCTATTCGGAGAGCCCTACGGTTCAAATCTACTGGATAAGGCCGGATGGTGAAGAAATCTTCCTGAAGAAACACTCTTTAAGAAGGCCTGACGACAAGCTGTACCTGAGTAACGACCTTGGTCTTGAGCTGAGGTTGGGAGGGCTTTTCGAAAGCAAGATTGGCGGGAAGCCTAACTTCATGGTTACGATTGAGAAAGGCCTTTTCGCAGAGTACTCGCAGGATCCAAGGGTTTTAAAGGGCAAGTATGGAGTCCGCTTAGAAACGGTTCTGAACGCAAGCGACACGTTGAACGCGGAGGTGGTGGTGTATGGTTGTGTCTACGGTATAGCTGGAACAGATCATTTGAGGAGGCCTTTAATCATAGGCTTGCTCTGGGGTACTCCGATAGCCCTGGCCTTCGGGCTTACGGCATCAGTTCTCACAACAGCGCTGAGCCTCATAATAGGCACGGTTAGCGGTTGGTACGTTGGTAAGGTTGACCTGGTGATTCAAAGGGTGGTTGAGATAAACGCGATCCTGCCGTTCCTGCCGATCCTAATAATGCTTACAACATTCTACAGGATCGACCTCTTCATAATACTTCTCTGCGTAGTTCTTCTAAGCATATTCTCGCTTGGCATAAAGCAGACCCGCATCTTAGTTATGCAGATTAAGAGCTATCCGTATATTGAGGCGGCGCAGGCATACGGGGCCAGTAACATGAGGATGATAATGCTATACGTTATACCGAAGATACTGCCGCCTGTAGTCCCCAGCATGATATCCTCTGTGCCGGGCTTCGTGTTCCTAGAAGCTGCACTCTCGTTCCTTGGGCTGGGTGATCCATTCCTCCCGACTTGGGGAAAGATTATAAACGACGCCTATACTAACGGAGCCGTCTACAAAGGCATGTACTACTGGGTTCTAGAACCTGCTTTCATGCTGATATTGACCGCGGTTTCATTCGCGTTAATAGGTATGGCTTTAGAGAGGATAGTCAACCCGAAGCTGAAGGAGCTGTAGGAGAATGGGCAGCGGTAAAACTGTTTTAACAGTTCAGGACCTTAAGCTTTACTATAGGACTAGAAAAGGAGTTGTGAAGGCGCTTGAGGAGATAAGTTTCGACTTGGAGAAGGAGGATGTGCTGGCGGTCGTAGGTGAATCAGGATGTGGAAAGAGCACTCTTGCCCGCGCCCTAGTACGGGTTCTTCCCAGGAACGTTCATACTTACGATGGGAAGATAATTCTCGACGGAAAGAACGTGATGGACCTGGATGAAGAGGCTTTCCGGAGAGAAGTAAGATGGAGGAAAATATCTATCGTCTTCCAGGGAGCCATGAACTCGTTCAACCCTGTTTACAGAATAGGCTACCAGGTGGCTGAGCCATTAATCATCCATGATCACGTTGAGAAGAAGGAAGCTTTGAACAGGGCTAGAAAACTGATGGAGCTTATGGGTATGCCGGGAGCTTTCGCCGAGAGATACCCGTTCGAGCTTAGCGGCGGGATGAAGCAGAGGGCTGCGATAGCCATGGCGCTTATAACAAATCCTGAAATAGTGATTCTGGACGAGCCTACTTCAGCGCTGGATGTCCTGACCCAGGCAAACATAATCAATCTTCTCAAGAGGATTAAAAACGAGTTGAGGCTAACCTACGTCTTCATAACTCACGACTTGGGCTTGGCCAGCGAACTCGCGAATAAGGTTGCGGTGATATATGCTGGTAAGATAGTTGAGCTCTCTAGTGCAGACACGTTCTACACGGCGCCGAAGCACCCGTATTCCAGAGGCCTAATATCAAGCGTTCCGACGCTCAGGACTGATAAGACGCCAGAGTTTATAAGCGGCTCGCCGCCAAGCCTAATCGACCCGCCCCAAGGCTGTAGGTTCCACCCGAGATGCAGGTTCGCATGGGGAAAATGCAGCTCTGAAGAACCCGGCATGTTTCAAGTGGGGGAGGGCCACTTAGTAAGGTGCTGGCTGTATGGTGGTGGAACATGAGTCCCGGTGAAAAACTGCTTGAATTGGAAGACTTGCGGAAATGGTTTGAAATAAGAAGAGGCTTACTGAGTTCTAAGACTAACTTTGTAAAGGCTGTTGACGGTGTGACTTTCAGCTTGGAGGATGGGAAGGCCGTGTCTCTCGTTGGGGAGAGTGGAAGCGGTAAGACAACTCTGGGCAAGACTATAATAAGGCTCTATGAGCCTAACAGCGGCAGAATTCTTTTTCAAGGCAAGGATGTTACTCATATTAAAGCTGAAGACTTGAAATGGTACAGAAGGATGACCGGCCTGGTTCAACAGGATCCTTTCGGCGCCTTCGCCTCCCACTTCACAATATTCAGGTCGCTGGAGGAGCCTCTCCTCGTCCATAACACTGTTAAGTCGAAAGAAGAGCGGGCAGAGAAAGTGTTCAAGGCTCTTGAAGAAGTTAGGCTTACGCCGGTGGAGGACTTTGCATACAAGTATCCCCATATGCTTAGCGGCGGGCAGTTGCAGAGGGTTGCCATAGCTAGAGCGATAATCCTTGAGCCTAAGCTGATTATTGCCGACGAGCCCGTTTCAATGCTCGATGCCTCCGTCCGTATAGAGATTCTGACCCTGTTGAGAAGGCTCCAGGAGAGGCTTCGGCTCGGAGTAATATACATAACGCACGACCTTGCGACAACACGGTTCTTCTCGGAATGGGCGCTTATAATGTATGCTGGGCACGTTATGGAGAGGGCTTCCACTCAGGAAGTCTTAAGGAACCCCCTGCATCCCTATACGAGGGCACTTCTCACAGCTACTCCGGAGCCTAATCCGGAGAACAGGAACAAGTTTAAAGAGGTTCCTCCAGGCGAGCCTCCCGCGCTGATAGATCCTCCCAAGAGCTGCAGGTTCTCTCCACGCTGTCCCCATGCTTTCGACAAGTGTTTAAAGGAGGAGCCGCCAGAGTTTGAAACGGATTCAGGACACTGGGTTAAATGCTGGCTCTACGAAAGGGCTGAAGCGAAATGAGTCCTAAGAGAGCAATGCTAATCGGAGTTCTGGTCTACCTGCTGTCGATGATTACGGGTTTATACAACATGTGGCACCTTAGGCAAGCCTATAACCCAACCACACTGACCATCCTCGCCATAATCCAAGTAGCTTTTTCTTTCATCAGCATCGCACTCGTGGGATACGGTACTCTCGCCTACCTTATAACGGTGATAAGGGAGGCGGTGAGGAAAAAGGAAGAGTCGGGAGAGTAGTGGCACTCTACTCGTGGTTTTCTAATAAATGGCTTTGAAGCCTATGGTTTTCTGCTCTTAAGAATCCTTAGAACGAGATATGAGCTGATAATTAGAACCATGATGGCGATAATCCCAATAATGGGGGGAAATGGCTCAACTGTTTTCTCGCCTACTCCTAAAACATAGATCCCGGTTTCAGTCAACTGAAATGATGCCGAGCCCTTCAAAGGAGACTCATCCTTAACTGAGCCCCTTAAGATTTTCCACTCCACACCTGTCCAATGGTAGAGGACAGGCTCCTCCTTATGAATATCTTGAATATCTTTAAGGCTGTATGTGACGTTAATCTTTACCCAGCTGCTGGGTGAGAGTAGCGTGATGTTGAAGAAGCCGCTGAGAAGCCTTCCTGCTTCAAACCCGATTGGCTCCGCTCCTCTTATAGAAACGTCTCCTCGGTAAGTGAAAGAGATTTCACCACTATTCCCGTAGCCTTTTAACTCGAGGTTTTTGACGATAATATTCTCGGAGCCTTCTGAATAAAAATCCGTATTTGTATTGTTTACACATCGGTTGCGTGAAAGACGGATTTCTGACGAACGGAAGAGGTATAGTCCATATGAATTCTGCACGGCTGAATTATCCTCAACCCCGTTTAGCCTGCAGTTTTCAACGGAGATTCCAACGCGGCAGTGGGAAATCGAATTCCAGGATAGAATGCTGTTGTCTGTTTCGTAAATAATTATTCCATGTCCCTTAGCGTATTCCAGCGTGTTGCCTGAGACAGTCGTGTTGAGGCTTGAGTCTATGGCAATATTATTGGTTGAGAAGCGTACAGTGTTGTTCAGTAGAGCGATATTGTACGAGTTCTGCATCTTTACACCTATAAGACCTCCGACAACATTATTCTTAGCCACGATGCTTCTGCGAGCATCATCTAGATGCACCCCGTAAAAATTATATAGGATTTCGTTCAGGAGTATCTGGTTTTCAACAGACCTAGTGACCGCTACACCCATCATGTTTTCCTGAAAAACGTTCTTCGACACATTGCTCCTATCAGATATGTGATTATATAGGCCGTAGGTACAGTTGACCACCCTGTTTCCAACAACCGCGATGTTTAAACACAATGAAAGGCTAATTCCATACTTGCAGGATTCAACAGTATTCTGGGAAACAGTGTTCTCAGAGGATTCTCGAAAGTATATTCCGAAAAGACACCCTCTGACTTCGTTTCCGGAGACAAGACCTTTACTAGAATCCTCAATCAGCAATCCGTAGTCTCCGCCTAGAATCGTGTTACCGATAATCCTGTAGCCCGCCACCCCTCCAACGCGTATTCCGCGTATTCCCTCTTGGTTTACTAAAGTGAAACCCATAAGGGTGACATTATCCTTCAAGATTTCTACGGTATTGTCGTTCGGGTTAACCGGTGTGACTTCCACCGTTCCATTAGCAATAAGTTTCACGGATTTGTTTATTTTAAGATTCTCCATATATTTGCCGGGTGGAACATATATCGCGTCTCCATCATCCGCCGAGTTAACCGCCATCTGGATTGAAAAGCTTTTTTCAGCAGCGTTTTTAAAACTGTGCGGGCCCGCTTCATCCACTGACGCAAGGAAGTGGTTGCCCGCGTACTGTGAAGTGAACAATGCGAGCGTTAGGAACACTGCGTAAACGAGTTTTTTCAAGACTGTTTGCAGGCATTGCAACAAGCCTTATAAACATAGTGTTTAACTGTTGAGCCGCGCGCTCTCATCAAGTGAGATGTTGGCTAAGCGTGAAGAAATAGATTTTAAGGATTATGTGGCGCTTATCCTCGCCTTCATTCAATTTCTTCCATTAATAGTCTTCATAATAGTAGTCGTATTGATAGTGTTGCTCTTGTCTTTCATAAGGCCTGTCGAAGGAATCTTTCTTCTCTGCGCCTCCTAGTTTTACGAAACCACTGGCCTACGGAGATCGTGGAGAATAACTTTATATTCAACCTTGTTCCAATTACTTAAATCCAGTTTGATAGAGGTTAAGGGTGTTAAGATATATTGGCTGGGGCACGCCGGCTTCAGAATAGCTGGAGAGGGGAAAACGATTTACATAGACCCGTTTAAGATTAAAGGGGGTCCGACTGCGGACATCATTCTGGTTACGCATAACCATTTCGACCATTTAAGCGTGGAAGACATTAGGAAGGTTTCGTCCCCCAAGACTCTTTTAATCGGTCCAAAGGAGTGTGAAGCAAGATTCAGGCAGCTGGGATTGGAGCATAAGGTTGTTAGGCCAGGTGTGAGCATGGATGTTTCAGGGGTTAGGGTTGAGGCTGTTCCGTCGTACAATGTTGGGAAATCCTTCCACCCTAAGATGGACGGTAAGGTTGGGTACGTTGTTGCAGTAGGCGGCGTGAAAATATACCATGCGGGGGATACTGACAGGATACCTGAAATGGCCAGTTTAAAACCGGATGTCTCCCTCCTCCCGATCGGTGGAACATACACTATGAATGTTGAGGAGGCTGTGCAAGCGGCTAAAGACATAGGTGTGGGAATATTCGTGCCTATGCACTACGGTTCTATCGTCGGGGGTAAGAGTGATGCTGAAAGGTTCCGCGGCATGATTGGTGAAAACGCTGTTGTAATGGAGCCTGAAGAATAGCTTAAAACCCGCTGTTTCCCCAAACCTAAGTGTTATCCGGCTGTTTCCAAGAGCTTTTGAAGATTATCAGCGTGATCACGATCATCACCGCAGCGATAATAACGCTGACGAGTATGAGTACTGGAGAGTATTCTCCGAAGCCGAATGCCAGTGGAAAGGGGCCTATGAAGATTACGAAGGCTCCCCCGCCCTCAGCTTCAGCCCAGGGCAGAGAGGCTAGGAAAAGCGTTGCGAATCCGATCATCATCAGGAGGAAGCCTGTTAACAGCAGTTTTCCGGAAGTGTTCAAGGCTCTTCAGCCGTAAGTAAAGAAGACCGTTAAGAGGATCAAAATCAGGGTGAGTATTATCGCGAGCACAAGCAGCATCTTGGCCGTCTTAGGGTCTGAAGCAAGGACTATCGGGACCGGGCCTATCATCACCACCGCTCCCCCGTGCTTCTCAACTTCGGCGTCTTTCCGTTTTAGAGCATGCAGCAACTCTATGAAAAAAGCTGTGAAAACAAGTAGGAAGCCCGCTAGGATTAGGAGCATAGCGGCCAGGGTCAGCGGAGGACTCATGAGCGTGTGCTACTCTACAGGTATTTCCTCGCCCTTCTTCTCCTTCCTGATCCTGTTCAGAGTTACCTCGAGAATACCGTTCTTATAGCTGGCCTTAGCAGTCTTGGGGTCGACCTCCTCAGGCAGCTCAACATCCTTACTGTACTTTCTTTTCTCAGACTCGGCTCGTATCGAAAGGGTCTTGCCGACCACGTTCAGCTTAATGTCCTGCTTATCCACGCCGGGCACTTCAGCAATGACTTTAATCTTGTCCTCCTCGGTAATAACGTCTATCAGGGGCTCAGCAGTCTCCTTGACTTCAAGCGGTTTCGCCGGGGAAACTTTACGCTTAACGTTTCCAAACTCCCTTACGATGGGCTTTCCGTCAGGCCCTATTCTGACGGAGTAACCATATACGAAGGGGCCGTACTCCCTCCTAACACTCCCGTCGGGAAGCTTCTCCTCCCTAACCAGGTCCTTTGGAAACTTCTCCTCAAGCCCTTTGAAAAGGTCGAAGAAATCCTCCTCGAAGGGTGTTGCACCGAAGGCTCTCCGCATCATTCTCCTCAAATCCTTCTCAAGCTTTTCAAACCATTCTTCAAACCAGTCTTCAGACATTTTAAACACCTCCGTTTTTCAAGCATGCTTTCAGGAGGATATTAATTTTTCCCTCATGATTTCGGGAGGATGTGGCCGTGAAACACTGGATTAAGAGGTTTTTACGGGCGTGGGGTCAAAGCTTTTATTTAACCCTCGTCAAACCCTTTCAGCATTGTCCGGAGAATGGATCGTTAAAGTGCTGGAGGACCTGACAAACTCGTTCGGGCCAGCTGGGTACGAGAAAGAGGTTCTGTCAAAGGCGAAAAGCTACATGCAGGCTTACGCTGACGAGATAATGTCCGACAAACTGGGTTCCCTAGCATTCGTCAAGAAGGGCGGTTCAGAGAGGCCGCGTGTCCTTCTCGCCGGCCACGTTGACGAGGTTGGCTTCGTTGTCTCAGGCATAAACGACCAGGGCTTCCTGGCTTTCGCACCTCTGGGAGGATGGTTCGACCAAGTTCTACTCTCAACCAGAGTCATAGTTAGAACTCAGAAGGGTGATTTAAACGGGGTTATAGCTGCGAAGCCCCCCCACCTGATACCACCGGAGGAGGCTGGCAAGGTGATAACAAAGGACAACATGTTCATCGACATAGGTGCTTCCTCGGCAGACGAGGCTAGGAACATGGGTGTTAGAGTAGGCGACCCCGTGGTGCCATGCTCATTCTTCACCCTTATGAAGGGCGGCGAGATTGCGATGGGCAAGGCTTTCGACGACAGGGTTGGGGCTACGATAGCCATGGAGGTTGTGAGAAGGCTGAGAACAGAGGGAGTTCAACACCCTAACACTGTTTATAGTGCAGCCACGGTCATGGAGGAGGTTGGCCTCAGGGGGGCTACGACGATCGCGAGTCTGGTGGATCCTGACGTAGCCATCGTGCTTGAAGTAGATATCGCTGGCGATGTTCCGGGAATACCCCCGGGGCAGGCTCAAACCAAGATCGGGAAAGGCCCCTCAATAGTTGCGATGGATGCTACAATGATACCTAATCAAAACCTGAAGAATCTGGCGATAAGAGTTGCGGAGGAGAACAATATTCCTTACCAGCTTTCACTCGTGGCGAGAGGAGGGACGGACGCGGGCAGGATTCATATTCACAAGGTTGGCTGCCCCAGTCTAGTAATCGGGGTTCCCACACGGCATATTCACTCAGCAGCTTCAATAATGAGTCTCAGCGACGTTAGGAATGCCGTCAGACTTGTCTTAGAGATGGTTAAGAGGCTCGACGAGGAGACGGTCAAAAAGTTAACGGAATGGTGACATCCTCTCACTTCAATAGGGGTTCCCGGTTCATCAATCCATGGCTTCGCGCAGAATGTAGTCCCAGCTCAAGCATGCACTATGGATAATGGAAAGTTTAAAACCATTCCCCAACACTGCCTACGCAATCCTGATGACTGAAACAATACTTTTGGCTACTACATGGTTATAATGGTTTTTGAGTCTCCCAATTCTCTTTATCAAGGTTCTATAAGGTTTTAAGGAACTTGATCCCCATTACATAATGAGGTTGGAGTAATGGTTAAGGAAAGGGAGTTCAGATACCCGGAAGAGCTGGATAGGAAAAAAGTCATGGAGAGATGGCGTAAGGCACTTCAATCAGCTCCCTCGTTAATTAGTCTGATTTTTAAGGATGGGGAACTGAAGGTAATGACGAGGCGCGATCTAGTTGCCAGATTGAGTTCGAAGAACATAGATTTGGATGATATAAACGATGTGATCCACGAAGCGGAGAGAAAGAAGCTAATCTGTAGGGATTACAAGACATGGTCAATATATTATTGGATCCCTCAGGAGAAGAGGGAGGAAGAGAAACGCAAGACTGAGGAACTTGAAAAAGCTGTCGAGGACGTGTTTTCGAAGAATAATACCAACTTACTTCTCGAAGAAGATCTGAAAAAGGGCCTGTTAAAGAAGGGTTTATCCGCTGACGACGTAGAAAGAGCCATTTATGAAGCGAAAAGAGATTGCGTAATCTCATCCTCTTCTGTATCAAAAGATGTCCGGAAGTTCCGGTTAATTCCATGCGAGGATAGAGAACGAGAATTTGAGCAGAGAAGGCTGGATATATTGGATTCAGAGAGATGGTTATATGAGAAGGCATTAACAGGTTCCCTCTAGAAAAATGACGAATAAAAATGCCTGGAAAATGTAGGAAATCATGTGAGAAATGCGAACTTTATCAGTTATGCGGAGGATGCTCTCTCTTTAGGAGGAAGATGTGCCTAGTTAATCGGTGTATATCTGAAGGTATAAGAGTAAGGGACATTACGATAAGCTGTAAAACCTGTGCATACGCATTTGCCTGTGTTAGATCTAGATCTTATTCGCCACCAAAAGCGGATAGGCTGCATGAACTCAACTCCATCCTTGAGTCATGCAATATAGTGCCCCCCATCCTAAAGCTACCTCGCTTTATACCCGAGATATCCCTAGAGAAACCAATAAGGCTGAAATGGAATAAGCTAGATGTAGAGGCTATTATTGTTACATTTTCTAAAACCGAAGGAGAGAACATAGAAAAGGTTAGGAAAGAGAATATTCATAAGCTACTCAATTTCAATGGACCTATATTGCTATCTACCATTATGCCAGACAAGCTTCTGACAGAGGATACGTTCAACCTAACTCTAGATCTAGTAAGGAGAGGTGGTTTCGATGGAGTAGTTGGTTGGGACATGCCGGTCTATATAGATTCTCCTAAAATGACGAGCATATTCAATCTGATTACTACCACCTTATTCACAGTTAGATATCTTAAAGAGGAAATCCCCACGATACCCCTCTTTAAAGGTAGCGATTTGAAGGAAATGGATTTGCATGCTCAATGGCTTAAGAAACTGGGGTTTAAGCAAGTAGCACTTCATGCTACCGAATACGTCTTAGACTATAAGGATGAGTTTGCTCGAGAACTATATGGAGGTGCTTTGTTGAGGATTATAAGGGTGATAAAAGCCCAACCATTAGTAATAGGGGCGATGAGCCCAAAATCATTTCCTCTTGTACTATACAGGGAA
>Ga0209102_1000204_pt1 | contig 41151 bp, 40 predicted proteins | sample ConPoolayeHmetaG_FD_185483 | JGI IMG/M metagenome (GOLD analysis project Ga0209102, IMG submission 185483) | Hot spring microbial mat communities from California, USA to study Microbial Dark Matter (Phase II) - Cone Pool mat layer H metaG... ...
GGGTAACCGGTGAGATAAGACTGACCACCGATCGACTGGTGGATGGTGGCAAAACCTTCATACTTGCTACATGGTCCCTTTTGTCCGTGGCTGGACGACGATAGCACTATAATATCCGGGCGCAACTTACGCAGGTCCTCGTATCCCAGACCCAGAGCTGCCATGGCGCCGGGGCGCATATTGTCCATCACCACGTCACACATCGCAGCCAGGCGCCTTGCCAGTTCCCTGCCTTCCGGCGTCATCATATCGAGTGTCACACTTTTCTTGCTCATGTTGAGTGCGTGGAAGCCCGTGCTGGGGACAACGGTCACCTCGATCGCGCTGGGGTCATCTCGCACCCGCCATCTCGTAACTCCCCTGCGGATCATGTCCGGGCGTTTGTGCCCTTCGATCTTGATCACCTCAGCACCAAATGTCGCCAGAACCATAGCAGCATAGGGTCCCGCCCACACCCAGGTAAAATCAGCAACTCGTACACCTTCTAGTGGAAGCATACCTACCTCCTTCCTTCCGTCACTCGTTTCACTATGCCAAGCTTCTGCAAGCGCTGGAACTCGTCCTTAGAATAGCCGAGCACAGAACAAAGCACCTCCTCATTGTGCTGCCCCAGCAACGGTGCCGGTCGGCTCACCCGTGCCGGCGCTGCCGACATCTGGTAGGGCCAGCCCGGGTACTTGTATTTGCCAGCCACAGGGTGCTCCACCTCAACGAAATAGCCCCTGGCAGCATATTGCTGGCTTTCCAGTACATCTTTCACCGTATTGATCGGTCCCATGGGGATACCCTTTTGGGCACCGCGGTGGTAAAGGTCTTCCTTCTTTTGCTGCATCATCCACTCCTGAATTTGTGGTGCGACCTCAAACATGTGCTGACCACGATAAAACATCGAGTCCCACTCCGGACCGCTTAGCCACGCCGGGTTTCCCATCAGCTCCACAAACGCCTTCCACTGATGGTTCTCGAAAGGCGCCACCAGAATATAACCGTCGCTGGTCTGCATCCTTCCCATCACTGGAGGCACTGCTGGCACTCGGTTCCAGGGCACACCGTGATAACGGGCACCAGCTATGCCCCGTACATGTGCCAGAATAACCTCCTGAAGAGAGATGTCAATAAGTTGCCCTTTACCCGATCTACGTCTCCCTAACAATGCCGCCATCGTAGCCACAGCCGCAGCCAATGCGCCATAATATCCAACGGCATACCCGCCCATCTTCACCGGTGGGCGGCTGATGTCTTCAGAACGCGTCGGCAGGAGATATCCCATGCCACCGGCATGGACTAGTGTTAATTCATCGCCATTATCATTAGCTCTGGGACCCGTGCGACCATATGGTGTGATCGAGGTATAAATCAACCCCGGGTTCAGCCTGGAGATATTTTCCCAGGATAGCCCGAGGTCTTCTAAGTATTTGGGAGGATGGTTATCGATCAAGACATCTGCCCATTGGATAAGCCTCTTCAGCAGCTCCACGCCTTCCGGCTTCTCTACATCCAGCGTTATCCCCCGCTTACTGGTATTGACATAGAGGAACAAGGCGCTCCGCTCCTTGTCTGTGCCAGTTCGGGGGAAAGGACCCCAGTCACGGGCGGGGTCACCCTCTGGCGGCTCTATCTTGATGACGTCGGCACCTAAATCCCCCAGCAGCTTACCACAATAAGGTCCAGATACTTTGGTAGCGAACTCAACAACCTTGACTCCGCTTAGAACGATACCGGACATAATTTTTCACCTCCCAAGAAACTGTTACCACCACTTTATTGAAGCCCACACCACCCAGGGGAAATGCGAATCTTCTAGCTGCTATAAGGGCAAATTATAGTGGCTGACATGGTCAGTGTCAAACCGCCTTGGCTACAGGGCAGACCTCTTGAGCCCGTTCAGATAGATGGTTGACGCACAGGAGAGAGCAGCGTAGGGAACGCATTGGCTGCTTTATCTCACCCTCACCTTAGTCCTCTCCCGTCAAGGGAGAAGAAAGGGGGCACTGTCCTCTCTCCCCCGCGGGAGAGAGTTAGAGTGAGGAGCAGTCCCTCTCCCTCGCGGGAGAGAGTTAGAGTGAGGGCAGTCCCTCTCCCTCGCGGGAGAGAGTTAGAGTGAGGGCAGTCCCTCTCCCCTTGCGGGAGAGGTCAGGTGAGGGGGCTAATCAGCCGTTTTCCCTCCCGAAAACAATGGGAATCATGTGTCACCAATCCTGGACGAGTACACCACAGAGCCCAAATCGCCGAATTATGGTATAATATTTATATATCCTAACGGCATTGGAAAGTCAGCGCCTGAAGCCGATAGAAGTCGCCAGAAAGGCTGGCGAGATCGCCTCCGATAAACAGGCGGGGGATATTGTCATACTTGACATCAGAGAGGTCAGCTCATTTGCCGATTACTTCGTTATCTGCAGCGGTGAAAGTGACCGCCAGCTCAACGCCATCTGGCAGGAAATCCAAGAGAAGCTAAAACAGGACGGCGTAGTCCCCTACCGCATTGAGGGAACAGCCGATTCAGGCTGGATCGTCATCGACCTGGGAGATGTGGTAGTCCATATCTTCTCCAGAGACTTAAGAGAATACTACAAGCTTGATGAACTATGGCACCGAGCAACACAAGTACTGAAAATCCAGTAGGTCTTTGTCACCAGCCCTGACCCACCACAGCCGCCAGCCTCAGAAAGAACCGCAATTACCAGCTCACCAGCTCCTCAAGCGAAAAGAAGAGGCTTATCTCTTTCTCGGCACTTTCTATAGAATCGGAGCCGTGGACAAGGTTCTCCTGTATGTCCAGTCCGAAGTCCCCTCTTATGCTCCCCGGCGCCGCTTTCAGCGGGTCCGTTGCCCCCATCGCCTGCCTGATAGCTTCAATCGCCCTCTCCCCCTCGAATACCATAGCGATAATAGGTCCTGAGGTGATGTAATTGATAAGGTCATTGAAGAAGGCTTTACCCCGATGGACAGCATAATGCCGCTCAGCCAGAGACCTGTCCATATGCAGCATCTTCATGGCTACAATCTTTAACCCCCGCTGCTCCAGTCGGGAGATTACCACCCCAGCCAGCCCCCGCCTCATAGCATCAGGTTTGACCAGTACCAGACTCCGTTCCATTTGAGACTCCTTTCAACTACAGGCATATTTTATATCCTATCTTACCTTGCGCTGGGTAATCGGCGGCGGGCGCATGTATAGCGGCTGGAGTGTCACCGGGTCATCCACCCTGCCATCCCTCAGTCGCCTCCAGCCCAGCACCGCCAGATAGCCAGCCCGCCTCAGCCGGGAGACTGCCTCCGCTATCAGAGCACGCTCACCGAGTCGCGCCACCAGTAGTTCAATCGTCATCGCAGGGACCTCGCCGCAGAACAGCGTCCGGGTCTCTATCTGCTCGCATAGCGCATCCGGGGTGACGAGATGCTCCTCCTTGAGACACCGCCAGCCGTCCGACTGCTGGTAAAAAGCCGCCGCCAGTTCCCCCCGCCCGGCACTATGAATAGCGCAAATAGGAAGACCGGTGTGAGCAAAAGCATAAGCCTCCACCTCGAGGGTGCTCACACCCACTACCGGTATCTTCAGGGCAAAGGCAAGTCCCTTAGCCGCGCTCATCCCCACTCTCAGCCCGTTAAAACTGCCGGGTCCTTTCGCCACAAACACCGCCCTTAGCTGCTGGGGAGTAGTCTTGATTTTGCGCAGCAAATAGTCGATGCCGGGCACAAGCTCCGCAGTGTGACTTTCCTTCAGCCTCCAGGTAAGCTCAGCCACCACCTCGCCTTCGCAGGTAACAGCAATGCTGCTGGTATCGGTCGAGGTGTCAATGGCAAGCTCGTACTTCTGTTCCTGAGGCACTGAATTTCTTCCGTCAGCCACGCCAGACCTCCCCCTTCAGCACCGACTTCAGACTTTGTAACAAATCGACATAGCGCTCACCGTTAGCTCGCAGGGTTATGGCACGCTCGTCTTCAGAGACATGTTCCAGGGTAACCAGCAGGTTCTCATCGGGCATAATCGCCATGCCCTTGTCCGCCCACTCGACGACACAGACGCCTTTGCCGTAGAGATAGTCGTCAAGCCCTAAATCAGCGATCTCTTCAAGGCGGTCGAGGCGATAGAAGTCCACATGGTACAAAGGAAGCCTGCCCCGGTATTCCCTGATCAGGACGAACGAAGGGCTGAAGACCTGCTGCTGGACACCCAGCCCCAGTGCAACTCCCTGCGTAAGGCACGTCTTTCCGGTGCCCAGCTCCCCGATGAGGAGAAAGACATCACCAGCCTGCGCCAGTCCACCCAGGTGCTTTCCCAACCGCTGGGTATCATCGGGACTTTGAGAGACCACTTTAAGCGTTGTTACCTTCCGGCTCATAACTGCGATTTGAAATGCTCCCAGCCGTCATATCGCCAAGGGATGCTATCACCTTTAGCGTTTATCAGCCTCACTTTTCCTGGCTCACCCGTGGTTACCTCTCCTATAACCGTGACTGGACAGCCCAGATTTGCCTTCACTCTGGCAACCACTTCGCTACTAGCGGTGAACAGCAACTCGTAGTCCTCGCCGCCACCCAGCACCATCTCCTTGCAGTCTCCGGGAAAGTGCTTCTCAAGTACCGGATGCACCGGCAACCAGCCTTCCCGTATCACCGCGCTCACCTTACTTGCCTCACAGATGTGCCTCAAGTCAGCTATGACTCCATCGCTGATATCTATCGCCGTTCTGACGCCTTCATGGAGCAACACCTGTGCTTCCTTTATCCGTGGCACAGGCTGGAGATGGGCTTTCCGCAGGAGCTGGTAGTCCTCCGGAGAAAAACCCAGCTTTTGCCTCAGCATTTCAAGCCCGGCAATCGAAAGCCCGGGATAACCGGTGACCACTACCTCCTCACCGGGCATGGCAGTTGAGCGTCTGAGCATTGTTTCCGACCCCACGCTGCCCAGCACGGTAACGGTTATCATCACTTTTTCCGCGCTGGAGATGTTGCCACCGGCTATCGCCACATCAAATTCATTTGCCAGCCTGACCATTCCCCGGTACAAGTTGGAGATAGACTCCACATCCAGCTCACCGGGGAGGGCGAGTGACACCAGAGCATATTCCGGCAGACCGCCCATGGCGGCGATATCACTCAAGTTGACCGCCAGCACCTTCCAGCCGAGCTCCTCCCATGTGGTGATATCCAGACTGAAGTGCACTCCTTCGATCAGGCTGTCTGTGGTGGCAAGCTGCACCCGCGCTGCCCCCCGCCAGGCAGCAGCATCATCCCCAATGCCGATAACCAGCCTCTGCCACGATGTACTCCGGCTGTCTTTTCCTTCGTCAACGATATCAGCAAGGAGCTTGATTAAACCAAATTCGCCCAGCTCTCTTACTTTCACTTCGTGGATTATAACACATGCCGGACTTTCAGCCCATCTGTCTACCGCAGCCACCTCCACCCCGACTTTTTCAACAATAGGTTCCTTCCCAATACAACACCCCCCTAGAAAATTGTAAAAATTGTAAAAATCAAGATATAGGGGTATTGTAGTTTTCAACCACAAGGTATATAATGCAATTAAGCGGCGAGTAAGGAGAGACGTTATGGAAGAAAAGGTAAAGTGCCCGAACTGTGGTCAGGACACTCCTGCAGGAAAGAAGTTCTGTGGACATTGCGGGGCTAGGCTAGTCTTCGAGGCGCCGCAGAGAGTCTCCTGCCCTTCCTGTGGTGCCCAGAACCAGCCTGACCAGCAGTTCTGCAGTAGCTGCGGGGCGAGGCTGGTCAGTCCAGCAGCGCCCGCAACACCGCCTCCTGCACCCAGCGCTCAAGCCAGACCCACCGTTAAGCAACAGCAAGCCATCGTGAAGCCGACCTGGGGGCTAGCCTGGGGACTGTGGTGGCGCATGCTACTGCTTTCCCTGCTCCTCAGCGCCATAATCTATCTGATAGCCATGCTGGTGACCATCGGCTTGTTCGGCTGGACCTGGCAACTCCCATTCAGTCCATAAGGTGACGGTAGGAAATGGCGACTCAATTTAACGCCTGTCCCTACTGTGGTGTCCCGAGTTTGGGCATGAAGTTCTGCACCAACTGCGGAGCGCAGTTATACACCGCCGCAACCCAGGCTCCTGCCGTTTGCCCACGCTGTGGCGCTTCCAACCCGGGAATGCAGTTCTGCACTATCTGCGGTCTAAAGTTACTTACGCCGCCTCCACAGGCACCGGTTACCCCACCCCAAATGCCCACCCCGTTGAAGAAGGAAGTCAAGGTAACACGCAAATACGGAGCACTCAGGGCGGTAGCCACTATTTTCCGGATTATCGGCTGGATTGTGCTCATCGGAGGTTCACTGTTCTCCATCGCCGCCGGAGTGTTAATGATAACAGGCGTTACCTTACTGGAACAAGAGTTACCACAAATCACCACAGTCAGCACTGAAGGAATAGCCATCGCCGTAGGGGGCATCATAGTTTCCGTGGTCTATGGGCTGCTGGCACTGGCTTTTGCTGACATTTGCTCCGTCCTTATGGATATAGAGGCAAATACCAGACAGCAAGCCCGAAGCCCTTAGCTAAACATCCTCAATATGACAGCTCCCCACCAGCTAGCCTGCTGCAGGTAACTTCTGTTTCAGATACTCCTCTTTGGCTTTGCGGAACAGGCTGACATGCTCAGCTATCATTTCACGGATAGGTAGCTGGTAAGGACATCTCTGTTCACACTCACCGCACTGGGTACAGCCAGCCGCCTTTTCCACCGCCTGCGCCCAGGGTCCACCAAAGATATTCTCCAGACGCGAGCGCCTCAACAGGCTGGGGAACATCAGTACAGTGGAGATGGCTATGCCTTCTTTGCACGGCTGACAATAGTCACAGCGATGACAGAAGCGGCTACCGAGTTCCCGCTTCAGTCTGTGCATCTCATCCAGCTCTGCCGATGTCATCTCCGCCGGACCTTCCATTATCCCGACGATTTCCTCCACCTCAGATGCCTTCTCTATGCCACAACATATCACCACATCCGGGAACTGCAGAAGGTACTTTATGGCGACTCTGACATTCGTTATCATACCCCCCGCCAACGGCTTCATGGCGATAAAGCCGACATCGTATCTCCGGCACAAAGGAAGAAGTTCATCTGCAGCTTCAGAGGTGACAAAATTGAACGGGAACATGAGGGTCTCGAAGCGGTTCGAGATGACTGCTCTTTTGGCAACATCTATCTGATGAGAGGTAATGCCGATGTGCTTCACCAGCCCCGCTTCCTTAGCCCTCTCCACTACAGCCATAGGTCCATCAGGGGCAAGCACTGTCTCTAGAGTATTGTCATCGCTTACCCCGTGGAACTGGTAAATATCTATATACTGGACATTAAGCCTTTCCAGGCTCAATTTAAGGTGCTTCTCCACCCCCTCAGCCTTCCGTGATAGCGATTTGGTGGCTATTACCAGCTCCTCCCTCCGCCCCGAGATAGCCTTGCCAATGCGTTCCTCACTGGTGGTATAACCATTAGCCGTGTCTAAAAAGGTCACCCCAAGGTCAAGGCACCTTTTGACCACCGCCACCGCCTCATCTTCAGCCAGCCTCTGGATTGGAATGCCACCAAAACCAAACTGAGAAACAGACAGACCAGTCCTCCCGAGCCTAACTTTTCTCATAGCACTCCTTTTTTACTACATTAGCAGCACCAGCAGAGCCTGAATCTATAAAATCACGTCCGCTGTAGAACCAAATTTTACGAGGTTTTCCGCTGGAGGACAAGCGACTGACTATTTTGACTCACAATTACGCCATGACCTATAATACCAGTTAATTAAAAACGGGGGTGTCTCTCATGATCAAATCAAGATTATGTGACCTGCTTGGCATCAAATATCCCATCATACAGGCTGGCATGGGTCCCTTCAGCAATAATAACTTGTGCGCGGCAGCGGCAAATGCCGGCGTGCTGGGCTTACTCTCCACCAGTGGGCTCTGGGAAAAAGACCGCCAGCCGGTGATTTATAGAGCCTTTGTGGAAACTGCCGAGGCTAATTTCGACGACGATATGGCAACTGTATTGGAAAAAGTGCTAAAGCGCACCCACCGCCTGGTGAAAGACAAAGGAGGTGTTTTCGGTATTAACGTGATGGTTTCCGCTGAGGTGATGGAGTATTCGCGGATATTGATTGACAGGGCTATCAAGGTACGTCAGGAAAACCCCGAGATAAAAAATACTTTCAAAGTTATCTTTACCTCCGCAGGCGACCCCATGCCCTGGGGCGAGAAGATCAAGGGTGCCGGGTTCACCTGGATACATGTGGTCCCGTCGGTAAGGGCTGCCCAGCGCTGCAAACGGGCTGGTGTTGATGTAATCGTAGCTTCAGGTCACGAAGGCGGATTTCACATCGCCTGGGAACCGGTGCACACCATGGTCTTACTTCCTGCGGTTGTCGATGCAGTCTCAGACGAGAAAACTCTGGTCGCTGGCGCTGGCGGGTTCTGTGACGGCAGGACACTAGCTGCCGCACTGATCCTGGGGGCAGACGGCGCCCAGATAGGGACACGGTTTCTGGCAACTCAGGAGAGCGACTTCCCACCACTGTGGAAAGAATCGGTGGTAGCCTGCGAAGACAGGGGTACGCTGGTAGCCCGTGGCTTTGTCGGACCAGCCCGCTGGCTGAAGACACCGCGCAGCGTCGAACACGCCAGAAACACCCTTCAGAAGTCGCCCGGTGTCTTTCTGGGCACGCCCGACGATTACTCTACCATCGACACCTCTCTGATCGATTTCGAGAGGGAGTCCATTCGGGCAGTCTATGAAGGAAACAAGGAAAAGGCGATGATGGCAGCCGGCGAAGTGGCTCAAAGGGTCCAGGATATGCCCAAAGTCAGCGATCTGGTACAACAGATCGTCACAGAAGCCGAAGCCGTCTTAAGAGAAGCCTCAAAAAAGGTTGTGGCATAAAGCCTGTTGATCATCTGTACCGTACAAACCACTGGCAATTTTCTGTGCTCGCCAGCTTCAGGCACAGCAAATTCTTCAGAGGTTTTCGTGTTTTTAAGCTGGCTATGACTCCTGTGCGCTTGACCTTAGACACCGGTAAGTGATAACTTGTGGTGAAAATTTCTTTAAAGGGGGAAGCAATGGACGTAACCAAAATTTCACTAAAAGGTAAGGTGGCACTCGTCAGCGGCGCCAGCCGCGGTATCGGCGAAGCTACCGCTCTGGCTTTCGCCGATGCTGGCGCCGATGTGGTGGTCGCCAGCCGTAAGCTGCCTGACCTGGAGAAGGTCGCCGAGAAGATAAGGGCTAAGGGGGTAAGGAGCCTGGCAATAGCTTCGCACGTGGCTAAGATCGAAGATTCCAAGAACCTTGTAGACACGGTGGTCAAAGAGTTCGGGCGCATAGACATCCTGTTTAACAACGCTGGCACAAACCCCTATATGGGTCCACTGATGGATGCCGAGGAATGGGCATGGGACACCACTTTCAATGTGAATGTGAAGGGACCGTTCTTTCTTGCCCAGCTTGTAGCCCGGGTGATGAAGGAACAGGGCGGTGGTGTCATGATCAACACTGCCTCGGTGGCGGGTCTTAGACCCGGCGCACTGAACATATATAGCGTCACCAAAGCTGCCTATATCATGCTTACCCAGGTCATGGCACGGGAATGGGGACCGTGGGGCATCAGAGTGAACGCTATAGCACCAGGGTTGATAAAAACTAGACTCAGCGAGGCACTGTGGAAAGCTGCCGAGCAGCGGGCTGCAGCCGCGGGTGTGCCTTCGCTCCACATCGGTCAGCCGGAGGATGTGGCTGCCCTCGTCCTTTTCCTGGCTTCGGACCTGGCAAAATTCATCCACGGCTCGGTGGTCGTCATAGACGGCGGAGAACTCGTCGGCATAAGCACCGGCAGCTCAGTCGGCTCAGTCGAGTAGTCCGAGGAATAAAAAGGGGAGTGACTGGCAATGCTAGAAGAAAAATTGAAGCTGGAAGGACGGGTGGCAGTGGTCACCGGTGGTGGTGGAGGACTGGGCACCGCCATCTGTTTGGCACTGGCTGAAGCAGGCGCTGACATCGTGGTCACCGATTACCGTGCTGACGCCGGGGAGCAAACAGCCAGCGAGGTCATAAAAACTACAGGAAGAAAAGCAGTCTTTTTCCCTGCCGATATCACCAAGCCCGACGAAGTCAACGACATGATGTCCAAAGCCATAAACCAATGGGGAAAGGTAGACATACTGGTCAATTGCGCTGGCATCGTCCGCGGGGAGATACCCAAGCCCTTCTGGGAGATAACCGATTTCGACTGGCACCGTGGCATAGACACCAATTTGAGCGGCGCCTTCTACTGCTCACGGGCAGTAGCCAAGCACATGGTGGACAGAAAATATGGTAGGATAATCAACATCGCCTCCGGCTTCGGCATGAGGGGCTTGAAGGGCAATTTCATGTACAACACCGCTAAAGCCGGAGTGATACTCCTCACCATGTCGATGGCACTCACCTTGGCTGAATACAACATCAGAGTGAACGCCATCGCCCCGGGGCTCTTCGAAACGCTGGGACCGAAGGAGCGGTATGAAGCCTCAGGTCGTTTCATCCCCATGGGGAGAGTAGGGCAGCCAGCGGAGATCAGGGCTCTGGCGGTGTACCTCGCCTCCGATGCATCCGACTACGCTACCGGCGAGGTGTTTTCCATCGACGGCGGCGCCCTGTTCAGCGGCTATGCCCCCATCAATTATATCCCGGTAATCCCACTTAAGGAGAAATAAGATGGTGCCTAAAGAATTCAGCCTGGCAGGTAAAAAGGCAGTGGTCGGCGGGCTGGGGCAGAGCTGGCAAAAAGAGATAGCCTCGTACCTGGCAGATGCCGGGGCGGATGTGGCAATGTTCGGCAAAGATAAAGAGGAAATGCAAGCAGCCTTGAAGGCAGTGGAAGGACTGGGACAGCGAGCAATGACATTTACCGTTGACGTGACCAGTCCTAAAGAAGTAGCCAGTATGGTGGCAGAAGTAGTCAAGAACTGGCAAAAGATAGACATACTGGTCAATAGCTTCAACCTCCCCTTTGCCAAACCACTACCTGAAATCAGCACTACCGAATGGACAAAGGTAATCGAAGCCAACATTACCCCGGTATTCGTAAGCACCCAGGCAGTGGGCAAGCACATGCTGGAGAGAAAAGAAGGCAGGGTAATCAACATCACTTCGGGACTCGCCGAAAGAGGGCTACCCAACGGTAGCGCCTATTGCGCCGCCAAGGGAGCAGTGGTGCAGTTCACCAGAGCTGTAGCACTGGAATGGGCGCGAAGCAATGTGCGGGTAAACGCCATCGCCCTGGGCTGGATGGAAAATAGCGCTGAGACCGGCAAGGAGGAATGGCGTGACATGCTTGTGCGCTATGCACCGCTCAAACGGCTGGCTAGACCCGATGACTTCGCTGCCGCCCTTGTCTACCTGGCTTCAGATGCCTCAAGCTTTGTCACCGGCTCTACTTTCTATATCACCGGCGGGCTCATGGCACACGGATAGCCATGGACTAACAAAACATACCAGGATGGTTTATATTTAAGCGGTTATGCGTTATGCCGTTCTTGGCGATATCCACAGCAACCTGACCGCATTCCAGGCAGTCCTCGAGGATGCCAAAGCTCGCGGTGGCTTCGATGAGGTCTGGTGCCTCGGCGATATAGTTGGCTATGGTCCCGACCCCCACGAATGTATTGAACTTCTGCGAAGTCTCAACCACCTCTGTGTCGCCGGCAACCACGATTGGGCAGCTATCGGTCATATCGACACTTCAGACTTCAATCCGGTGGCTGCCCAAGCCTGTCACTGGACAGCACGCCAGCTCACCAGTGAGGACATCGATTACCTGAAAGCGCTACCACTAACCCTCTGTCAGGACGATTTCACACTCGCCCACGGGAGCCCTCGCGAGCCTATCTGGGAATACTTGCTATCACCAGAGGCAGCATACGAAAACTTTGATTGTTTCACCACAACTTATTGTCTGGTGGGGCACTCCCATGTACCGGTTATCTTTGAGCTTATAAAAGACAGCGTTAGCTACAGACCGTTCGCCGAGGAAACGGGGGTAGAGATACAGGGCAATCGCCTCATCATAAATCCCGGCGGTGTCGGTCAGCCCAGGGATGGCGACCCCAGAGCCAGCTACGCCATTTACGATACCGATACACGGAGCATATACCATTACCGCGTGGAATACGACATCGCCTCCACCCAGAAAAAGATGGCAGAATACGGGCTGCCTCTACCGCTTATCCTGCGCCTCAGCCACGGCTGGTAAGAACGACGATGCTTTCCAAAGCAGACAATTTGAGTCTTCCAAAGGGAGTTTTCCAGAGCTAGATGAATATCGCAATAAGCCTGGTTATGGCTTACCTGCTGGGCTCCATACCATTTGCCTATCTCATAAGCCGAACCAAAGGTGTGGACATCCGCAGGGTGGGTGACGGTAATGTTGGGGCTTTCAATGTATTCCGCCATGTCGGGTTGGGTGCTGGTCTAGCCACTCTGGCACTGGACATAGGAAAGGGCGCAACGGCGATAATGATGGCAAAAACTCTCCAAATACCCGAGATAGCGGTGTGCCTTACCGGCGTGGCAGCAGTTGCCGGACATAACTGGCCAGTGTTTCTGAAATTTGAGGGCGGTCGGGGGGAGGCAACTATAATAGGTATCCTTGTCGTCCTGGTCCCGTGGCAGATGGCAATCACCTTTGTTCTGGGCATCATAGTACTATTTACCACCCGCAACAGTATCTTGACCGGAATGGCAATTTTTATTCCCCTACCCCTCATCTGTTTTGGTACAAACCGGCTCCTGGGCGAACCTTCATTGACTGTAGTGCTTTACACCGCGCTTCTACCATGTCTTGCCGGCTTTACCCACTGGCTAACTACACGCCGCCTGCCGCCTGGAGCCAGAAAAGAAGCTGGTACCTTCTGGATAGCAAACAAGGGGGACCGCTAGCGGACTGAGGGAGCGGTCAGCTAACCTTGACCATCCCGCCATGGCTTCAGCCGCGGCAACCAGCGGGGAACATTTTCCCGGTAACGAAGGTATTCCTCGCCGAACCGCCTTACCAGCCCCGGCTCCTCAGAAAATATAAAGTAGAAATGGTTGATAATGAAGAATAAGATAGCCCAGATAAAGATTGCCACCGAGCCGAAGACCACCGATTCCCCCAGCAGCACAAGCAACACGCCCGAAATCATCGGGTTCCGCACATAGCGGTATGGGCCTGAGACCACCAGCTTCTTCGGCGGTGCCCAGGGAGCAAGTGTACCCTTGCCGACATCCCAGAACAGCCTGATGGTGGTCACCAGCAGGTACAGCCCGGCACCGATAATGACTGAGCCAACACAGACTATTAGCGCATCATAAGCTTGCCCCAACCCCCAGCCAGACCTGAAACCGTTCGTCCCTGAGAGCAGCAATGCCGGTATAACCAGCAGCACAGTAAACGGCAAGGACAAAGATTTTATTACAGCCAGCTTATCACGGCGCCTTCCTGCCATGCCACGTATTATAGTGGAGGGCTCGACCCCCTTCCACCGGCGCAAGAGCGCTCACCCCGGTACCATGTGACCACACAATGTGGTCAATTGCCAGTAATACCACGCCGCCGTATAATGGTGCCATTGTTCCGTATGGGACTATAGCCGGCTCGGGCGGTCGCCATGCTGTATACCGTGATAGTTCTGGCTGGAATGGTACTGGCTGGCATCGTAGCAGCATTCGTCATTGAGCTGCTGGTCGTAGCCCTGTTCCCAAATGTGTCAGCGCCGAGACAGCACCTCACTAAAGGCAGGGAGCCACTTCTTGAGGGGCTCGTTCACTCTGACAGGAGATGGGATGTCACTTTTGAGGTCGAAGGGATTTCAATAAGCGCCTGGCTATACTTACCCCGGGGTCAGTCCTCACCGGTGCCCTGCATCGTCATGGCGCACGGTCTCGGCGGCACGAAGAAGATGCTGGAGCAGTATGCCACCCGCTTTCAGGACGCCGGCATGGCGGTGCTGCTATTTGACTATCGGTATCTGGGCGAAAGCAACGGTGAGCCCAGACAATTGATATGGATTCCCTATCAGCTCCAGGACTATGCCGCCGCGGTGGCATATGCCCGCAGCTTAAAGGAGGTCAATGCGGAGAGAATCGGTCTCTGGGGGACTTCACTGAGCGGGGGACACGTTCTCGTCACCGCAGCCAGAGACAGCGGAATAGCCTGCGTTTCAGCACAGTGCCCGCTGCTGGATGGCTTGGCAGCGTCCGAGCAGCAACTGCACCGACTGGGCATCAAATATGCTCTACGGATGCTGGGACACGCGCAACGTGACCTGGTGAGGTCATGGCTGGGGCTATCGCCACACAAGATACCCATAGTGGGCAGAACAGGTAGCCTGGCTTTAATGTCCGACGACGATGCCTGGGACTTCTTTGCCCAGTACGCCCCTGATGACTTTGTCAATGAGGCTTGCGCCCGGATCGCCATAAGGATAGACAAGTATAGACCTATAGAGCAAGTACACAAAATCAGTCGCCCCGTGCTGCTCCAGACATGCGACCATGACTTTGCACTCCCTTCAACGGTTGTTGACAGGGCTGCCAGCAGACTAGGGGGGCTTGCCCAGATAGTCCGCTACCCCATCGGTCACTTCGATATCTACCGCGGCAGTCACTTCGAGACAGCGGTCAGCCGTCAAATTGAGTTCTTCAGCAAACACCTGTTCCTGACCGACAGCAAGTAAGTCTGCGCCAGGTGCCGAGACCGTCTTTCTGCGGCAGGCAAACCCGCACAGGCAGACCACAATCTCAGCCCACAGTATGTAAGCGTTCCTCAGCATTGCGGAAAGGAAAATCAACAAAGGGGCTAGATATCCCCTCGCTCCTGGATGGATGAATGGATAAGCAGATGCTTGAAAACTCTGTCCCTTGATAGTACCATTGACTCGGGCCGTGCTAGACGGGGAACTAGCGGTGCCCTGTACCCGAGAGCCGCTATAGCGGGGTCGAATTCCGTCCCGAGGCTCTGGCTTTCGGGACTGCTGGGGCGAGGCGGCGTTGAAGGCTGGGTCCTGCGCGGCGGAGGACTATGAACCCCGTCAGGTCCGGGAGGAAGCAGCGGTAAGTAGCTGCCTCCGGGTGCCGCAGGTATACCTGGCTGGAGCTGGCGAGCCTCAGTAAGCCGGGAGAGCAGGGTCGACGGTCGGTGCACGGCCCGGTAATAGACAGGGGGCAACAATGAAGGCTATTGACGTACACGTACACCCCAGCACCAGGGCTTTCGACCGCGAGGCGATATGGGGAAGAGAGGCGCTGCAGTCTTTCTATCAGTATTATAAAATCCAGCCCAAGGTCACCACCGATGAAGAAATGGCGGAGGAGTTCCGTCGCCTGGACTTGAAGGCATTGCTCATTGGCTGGGACGCGGAATCGGTAAGCGGTCAGGACACCAGACACACCAACGACGAGGTGGCAAGGCTGATAAAGAAGTTCCCCGATGTGTTCATCGGCGGCTGGGCGATGATCGACCCGTGGAAAGGTAAAGCTGCCATCAAGGAACTGGAACGCTGCATCAAGGACCTGGGGCTGATGGGACTAAAATTCCAGCCACCTGCCCAAGCCTTCTTCCCCAACGACAGGCGCTTCTATCCGCTCTATGAAAAATGCGTCGAACTCAAAATACCGGTCGCCTTCCATAGCGGCTTCACCGGCTTCGGCGCCGGCTCTCCCGGCGGACATGGCATCCATCTGAAATATGCCAGACCCATCCCTCATATAGACGATGTCGCTGCCGACTTCCCCGAGCTCACCATCATCATGATACACCCCGCCTGGCCCTGGCACGAGGAGCAGATAGCCATACTGCTCCATAAAGCGAACGTCTTCGCCGACCTCTCCGGTTGGGCGCCGAAGTATTTCCCCGAATCACTGAAGAGGGAAATAAACGGACGCCTTCAGGACAAGTTCATGTTTGGCTCCGATTACCCGGATATCCCGCCGGAAAGATGGCTGCGGGAATTTGAAAGCGGTGGCTATAAGCCAGAAGTAATCGAAAAGGTGCTTTATAAAAACGCACAGCGAATACTCAATATCAAAGTATAATAGCAGCTTGGAAAGGGGTCGGCACCAAAGGCAAGAACGGTCATCTGTGTCAGAAAACGGATTTATCATACCAGCCCGTGCAAAAACACTGCTCCAGGAAGCTGGTCTAAAAGCCAGAAAACGGCTGGGGCAGCACTTTCTGGTGGATAAGAGAGTGCTCAAGAGCATAATCCGCGCTGCCGACCTTTCTCCCGACGATACAGTTATCGAAGTCGGTCCCGGACTCGGCATATTGACCCTTGAACTGGCGAAAAGAGCCCAAAATGTCATCGCTGTAGAACTGGATACCAGACTGGCTGAACTGTTGAGACAGCGCCTGCACTCATTCCCCAACCTGAAAATAGTGGAGGCGGATATACTTAAGGTGGGTCCCTCCGACCTGCTTGAAGGAAAAACACAGTATAAAGTGGTGGCTAACTTGCCCTATTATATAACCTCGCCCGTGCTGCACCATTTCATCCTTGCATCCCCCCGCCCCACGCTTATGGTGGTGATGTTGCAAAAGGAGGTCGCTGAAGCTATAGTCGCCCGCGCCGGCAAAATGGGGCTGCTTGCCATCGCGCTCCATATCTATAGCAAACCAAAGATCGTCACCTATGTGCCGGCAAAGAGCTTCTACCCCCGCCCCAAAGTGGACTCCGCCATCGTGCGCTTCGACATGCTTCCTGAACCAGCAATCAAGGCGGACATCGATAGATTCATGACAATTGTCCGCGCTGGCTTTGACTCACCCAGAAAACAGTTGCGCAACTCACTAGCCCATGGTCTGGAAATCAAGCCGGCAGAAGCCGCAGACCTGCTCCACAAAGCAGGCATCGATCCACAGCGCCGTGCAGAAACTCTGAGCCTCGAAGAATGGTCACGGCTTTACGATGTAGTAAGCAACGCAGGAGTCAGACTTCCGTGCTGAAATTTGCCTCGCCGGCGAAGGTCAATCTGGTGCTGGAGGTTTTAGGGAAAAGAGAAGACGGCTTTCACGAACTGTGCAGCCTCGTCCAGACCGTGAACCTTTGCGATACGCTTTATTTCGAGATAAGTGATAAGGTTTCATTTGAATGCACTGAACCTGCCCTTCATACACCCGATAACCTGGTGCTTAAAGCAATACGGCTGGTCAAAGAGGCTACCAACTGCAATAAAGGGGTCAAGGTACGGTTGGAAAAGCATATCCCCTGGGGTGCCGGACTCGGTGGCGGTAGCAGCAACGCTGCCACCACCCTGCTGGCATTGAACAAACTCTGGGGTTTGGGACTTTCAATCCCTAAACTCACCAGCCTGGCAGCGAAGCTGGGCTCCGATGTCCCCTTCTTCCTTTACGGTGGACTGGCACTGGTAGAGGGCAGAGGGGAGAAGGTGACCCTGCTGGGAAGCATCCAACCCGGATGGCTGATATTGTTGGTACCTGACTTTGCCCGAGAAGCGGAAAAGACTAAAAGGCTCTTTTCGCTGTTGGGAGCGGAACACTTTACCCACGGTGAGTTTATCACAGCGGCTCTGGAAAGCTGGCAGAAACAGAGGCAAATCGAACCATCCTTACTCTTCAACGCCTTCGATGCTATTGCCTTCGATGCCTTTCCCGGACTGGAGAAATACCGGACATGCCTTCAAGGGCTAGGACTCCGAACCATCCACCTCGTCGGTTCCGGTCCTACGCTGTTCGCCCCGGTAGAAAGTAACAATACGGCACAAAATATAGTCAATTCGCTCACAGCAGGCGGCTTTGAAGCCTACGCTGTATCCACGCTAAGTAAGCCACAGTTACAATCGCCATAAATAGCTATTTTGGCTTTAAAAAGTGATTGTGAATAAATTCTTCTTCGTCGCTTCGCGTCCGCACCAGCCCATCCAGCTTCGCCCTTCGCAGCGCGTCCAGGGCTTTGCCTGTTTCCGGTCCTGCTGGAACACCCAATACTACCAGATCCAGTCCATCCAGCAAGGGCTTCACATACCTCAGCCTGGACAGATAAAGCTTCAAGTGCTCCCGTACAACAGCCGACCTCGTCGCCAACAAATTAGCCTCTAGCGCCACATTGTCATAGCCGCATAGCAGTTCATAAATAACGCTTGGCTTGATACCTTCATCAGCCAGCCTTTCTGTATTCTCTTTAAGTCTTAATGTATCGGATACTCCTTGAATTACCCTTTTACGAAAATTGAAACGCTTTAAAAACTCTTCGGCAGCCTGCCTGGTCATGGGATAGCAAAGCAAACACAGATACAGATTAACAGATGGCTGCCGCCTGCCCTGGCGTGCTTTTCGGAAAACCTCTCTAATCCAGCCGTTGCCTTTAAGCGAAGGGTGCAGTTCCCTAAGCACACCCAATTCCTCCGCCCTGCTCAATGCCTTTTCTGGCTCGTCCTCTTGCAGAGTGCGTTCCAGTTCATGTCTCAGCCGGTCACCGCTGATGGTGTGCAACATCTTAACATCTCGGCGCAGTAACTTCTCTGTCTCGGCTTCCAACTTGAAGCCCAACCGCTGTTCGTAGCGTATGCCACGCAATATCCTGGTAGCATCGTCGACAAAACTTCGAGCGTGCAACACGCGGACAAGTCCCTTAGCCAGGTCTTCCTTCCCGCCCACCGGGTCGAAAAGCTCGCCGAAGCGGCTTGGGTTCAGGCACAGTGCCATAGCGTTGATAGAAAAGTCACGACGCTTGAGGTCTTCCGCGATAGTGCCTGGCTTCACTGTGGGCAGGGCACCCGGGTGTGCATAGGTCTCAGTCCGGGCTATAGCCACATCAAGATTGAAGGTAGCAAACTGCAGCTTGGCTGTGCCGAAGCGGCTGTGGACCAGTACCTTTACCTCATGCTTAGCAGCCAGCTCGTTTGCCAGCTTTAAGGCATCGCCCTCGATGACCAGATCCAAATCCAGGTTGTCCCTTCTCAGAAACAAGTCCCGCACCACACCGCCAACCAGATAGACACTCTGCCCCTTTTTCTCCCCGATTTCCCCGGCCTCTCTCAACAGGCTGACGATGTATCGGGGCAAATGCTTTATAGGCATCTCATAACCTGTCCTCATCGGCTTCTATCCTCAAAAACTTTACAGCTTGCAGGCATTCTACCTTCCGTTACTCAAGCGGTCAAGATGCTGCCCGACAGAATTTGACATATCCACCGATATCTGTTACATTGGTTGTAATAAAGAGGAAAGGAGCTAGCGGCAATGTGCAACACTTGTGCTGCCCATGCAAAAAAGGCTAGCAAGCCGACCAAGAAGTCGACCAAGAAATAACTGTCCCCACTTTACCACCTTTCAGCGTTTTCTCGAACAGTGTAGCTTCGAGCTATTGTTCGTGCTTATAGTTTAAACCGATAGGTTAGCTATTTCTATCTGCTTATTAACACGTGACCAGTACGCATGAGGGGTATACTATTCCCATCAGACGAAAGTCCTGAAAATAAGGTGTGAGGGTGCGAGAATGAGTCTGACGAAAGAGGAACTTCAGGGGCTGGTGAGAAACAGGCTTGCCAAGCGCCTGTTTGTGGTAGTATCCAACCGTGAACCTTATATCCATAACTTCGCCGTCGATGAAATCCGTTGTCAGGTGCCAGCCAGTGGCTTGACAGTAGCCCTTGACCCGGTGATGCGGGCTTGTGGCGGCATCTGGATAGCCCATGGCAGCGGCAGCGCCGATAAGGCAGTTGTGGATGAGAAAGACCATGTGGCGGTACCACCCGATGGACCTTGTTATACCTTAAGGCGCATCTGGCTGACCAAGGAGGAAGAGGAAGGCTACTATCTGGGTTTTTCCAACGAAGCCCTCTGGCCACTGTGCCACATCGCCTATACACCGCCAGCTTTCGACGAAGCTGACTGGAACACATACCAGAAAGTAAACCGGCTCTTTGCCGAAGCAGTCGTCGACGAGGTGGGCAACAGCGATGCCGTTATTTTCATTCAGGACTACCACCTGGCACTGGTGTCCCGTTTCATAAAGCAAAGGAATCCGAGGCTGGTCACCGCGCAGTTCTGGCACATCCCATGGCCCAACCCCGAAGCCTTCCGCATCTGTCCCTGGGGAAAAGAACTGTTACATGGTCTGCTGGGTAACGACCTGCTAGGCTTCCATATCAAGTATCACTGCGACAACTTTCTGGATACGGTCAGGCTCCTTATCGAAGCCAGGGTCGACCCAGAAAGGTCGCTGGTCGCCTGCGGTGGTAAGACAACACTGGTACGTCCTTACCCCATAAGCGTCGATTTCCACCGTATAGCGCAAGAGGCTTCCGGACCAGAAGTGCTCAAGCAAATGGAAGAAATCCGCCAGCGTTGGGACATCGACGATAAGTTCGTCGGCATCGGCATTGACAGACTGGACTATACTAAAGGCATCCCTCACAGGCTGAGGGCACTGGACAAGTTCTTCGCCAAGCACCCAGAATACAATGGGCGTGTTGTCTTCTTCCAGCTAGGCGAACCCAGTCGTATACATATCAAGAAATATAAGGAACTGAATGCCGAAATAGATGACCTGGTCGAGGAGATCAACTGGAAATATGAGTCCGACGACTGGAAGCCGATAATACTTCTGAAAGAACATCTTCCTCCGCCTACTCTGCTGGCATTTAACCGTCTGGCGCATTTTTGCATCGTCAGTTCACTACATGATGGTATGAATCTGGTGGCGAAAGAGTTCGTGTCATCTCGCATAGATGAGGATGGCGTGCTCATTCTCAGTCGTTTCACCGGTGCTGCCAGAGAACTTACTGAAGCGCTGCTGATAAACCCTTATGCCACCGACGAATTTGCTGATGCGGTCAGAGCAGCTATCGAGATGCCTCCGGAACAAAGGCAGTCCCGGATGAAGAAACTGCGACAGACGGTGGCACAAAACAACATCTACCGCTGGGCTGGGGACATTATTTCCCAGTTAGCCGAGTTGTAGTGAAAAATCGGAGCCATGCAATACCTGTTCAATGTCTGGGACAAAGTCCGCCTCACCATAAAGGAAGCTGAGCATGTCTTGCTTCTCTCCGACTATGATGGTACCCTGACGCCTATTGTGGAGAAACCGGAATTGGCTATCCTATCCGAAGAAACCAGGAAACTGCTTAAATCTCTAGCTAAGAACCACCGTTATACTTTAGGCATCATAAGTGGCAGGGCACTCAGCGACCTGAAAGGTAAGGTCAGAGTGGAAAATATTGTTTACGCCGGAAATCATGGACTGGAAATAGAGGGTTTCGGTTCATCATACTTCGACCCCATAGCCGAAGAAATGAGACCTTTGCTCGAGTTGCTGAACAGGGTTTTATCAGCCACACTCAGGGGAACCCGAGGAGCATTTGTGGAAAACAAAGGATTAACACTCAGTGTCCATTATCGAACGGTAAGCGAAAACGAACAAGAAGTGGTAAGAGACACATTTCAGAAGGTCACCGACCCCCTGCATGCCACAGGCAGAATAAAGGTCACCCAGGGTAAAAAGGTATATGAAATCAGACCACCGGTTGACTGGGACAAGGGTAAAGCTGTGACCTGGCTGTTAGAAAAGTGTAGGCAGACAAAACGAAAAAGCAGGGTATTGCCTATCTACCTTGGCGATGACCTTACTGACGAAGACGGTTTCAAAGCCGTGGAAAAGAATAACGGTATATCCATTCTTGTTAGCGATGAATTGCGCCAATCTCTGGCAAGCTATTTTGTAAAATCCCCAGACGAGGTAGTTCAATTCCTGAAGGTGTTATAATGTATCGAGGTCTTGGATGCTGGACTGGTTAAAAGACAACTGGTTGCTTATCGCCGTCCCTTTACTTATTTTCCTCGCTTCTTACATAGTGGGCTTGTGGGCAAGGCGACAGGTTTTCAGGACTTTCGAACGTCTGGCTGCGAAGGGAAAATGGGAGGGTTACAAATTAGCCATTGATGTCACGCGTACCCCTTTCCTTCACTGGTTTCTGATACTGGGTGCTTTCACAGCTATCCACGTATCCACCTTGCAACCGACACAGAAGGCGCTCGCTGATAAAGTCCTCGCCAGCCTGTTCATTATCTCTTTGACCTGGGTGTGTATCAGCTTTAGTGAGAAGCTGCTGAGGCTTTATATCCACCGGGTACCACGCTTACGCCCTTCAGAGACGCTTCTGGTAAATATAGCCAAAATTGCGCTAGCTGTGATCGGTGTGCTGGTGCTTCTGGATGCCTGGGGAGCGCCCACCACACCTATCGTCATCCTGCTGGCAGTTGCCATCTTTGTTGCCGCTCTCTCATTCAGGGATACCCTGATGAACCTCATCTCCGGGCTGCAACTAGCTCAAAGTGAACAGATTAAAGTAGGCGATTACATCAGACTGGAATCGGGCGAGAGCGGCTATGTGGTGGACATCGACTGGAAAAACACTCAAATAAGAGGTCTCAACGGCAACCTTATCCTGGTGCCCAACAGTCGCCTGCTCCAGTCCGCAGTGATCAATTACGGGCGACCACTAAAGAAAGCGAGCAAACCATTCCGATTCTACACCAGAGCGCATCTAAAAGAATTGACCGGGCTTAAAGCCAGTAACCTCTCCGAACTGGCTGGACTGATAAGAGAAGTCCCGGAGTCAGTAATCTACTACCATACGCACCACTTCCTCGAAGAATACCATTTCCTCACTCCAGAGCCAGCTAATGATTTTGCCTTGTGGGTGAGCGACGAACTGGGCTGTGATGTCCTGGGCGAGAAGCTGGCTAGCGTCGATATCTTCGACTTCCCTACTATAAATGCTCTCAGGGCTAGAATCGAGGGCGTGATAACCGATTATCTCTCCCAAAACCCCGATGGGCGCAGGGCACGACCTGGCAGAGAATTCCACTTTATTAAGTCCATAAGCTTTGTCCTGCCCACCCCTTATGTTGCCCATGACCTCAGAGAGTTTGTTGAGGTGCTGAAGCAGATAAGCCAGGAGGCTCTGTTTTATCACATGTTCGAATCACGCTTACGGTTGAAAAAAGGCGTCAACGATTTTTCCATCTGGATAGAAGAATGTCTTGGCGACAAAGACCTCGCTGACAGGCTTGCTAACCTTGACCCATACAATTACACGTTAGAAAACTTGCGAACAACTGTCGTACAGCTTATTGAGAAGCGGATTAAGTAAATAGGGACATGATACACAACGAAAGACACGGTCAATCAAAAAGCCGCATCCAGGACTATGAGCCAGTAGTAGGCAATAGCTGTATCCAGGAGTTAAGAATGCTCGCCGAACCCTTATCGGGCAAGGTCATCCAGACGATAAATTCTACCTTCATCGGCGGTGGAGTTGCTGAGATCCTCGAGCACATGGTGCCTCTGTTTAATCAACTAGGCGTCGATACACAATGGGATGTAATTAAGGGTAATCAGGAATTCTTCGAAGTCACCAAGAGATTCCATAATGCTCTGCACGGCAAAAACACCGTTATCTCGCCTCAAGACTTCGAGTTGTTCCTGGAGGTAAGCAGGATAAATGTGGAGGAGACGAGGTTTTTTGGTGATATCCTCTTTATCCACGACCCTCAGCCAGTAGCGCTGATAACTAAGAAGAAAGAAATGGGCGGGAAATGGGTATGGAGGTGCCACATCGACATATCCAACCCCAATGAACAGGTGTGGAATTTCATGCGCCAGTTTGTCCTTGAATATGATGCCGCAATCTTTTCAGCACCGAATTTCGCCCAAAAATTGCCTATCCGCCAGTTTATGGTCGCCCCCTCCATTGACCCGCTCAGCGATAAAAATAGAGAACTCGAGCCGTCTTTCATAGAATCGGTGCTGACGAAATACGGACTTACCTCGGATAAGCCGATGGTAGTGCAGATCTCCCGCTTCGACCGGCTTAAAGACCCCCTCGGGGTTATCGAAGCTTTCGAGATAGTGCGCAAGAGCATAGATTGCCAGTTAGTGCTCGCTGGTGGCACTGCTACCGATGACCCTGAATCTGAAGCTGTGCTCGAGGAGGTGAGGGAACGGGCTGAAGGAAACCCTGACATCCATGTGCTACTCGTACCGCCGGAAACTGACCTTGAAATCAACGCCTTGCAGCGTGCTGCCACGGTGGTCGTCCAGAAATCATTGAAAGAAGGCTTCGGGCTTACCATCAGCGAAGCCCTGTGGAAAGGAAAGCCGGTGGTAGCCTCAGCAGTAGGCGGTATACCGCTCCAGATAAAGAACAAGCTCACCGGTCTGTTGTGCTATACGGTCGAGGGCGCTGCCTACGCCATCAAGCAACTACTGAGCAACCCGGAATACGCTGCTTGGCTGGGCAAAAACGGCAAAGAACACGTCAGACAAAACTTCCTCATCACCACCCAGCTGAAGAACTACTTGCTGGTGTTCCTCGCTCTAGACAGACCCGATGATGTGGTATACCTGTAAGGGTTTTATTTAGCCGCTGGCTGCACCGGCTTACGAAACGGCTTGAACTCGCCCTTCGCCGTAAGCCGGGAGACCACTTGTTCAGCCTCTTTCATTATCCTGTCGATCAGCTCTTTCACCGTTGGGATATCGTGTATCAGTCCCACCACCTGCCCAGCGGTAAACAGACCGTCCTCTATGTTTCCCTCTTCAAGAAGTTTGGCACCCCTGGTCCCTGCTATCAACGATTCCAGCTCATGAAGTCCAGCCCCCTGTTTCTCCAGCTCCGCCACCTTCTCCGCAGTGGGGTTCCGCAGGGCACGCATGGTGTTGCGCAATGATCTCATAACCAGCAACGTATCGCGCTCAGTCGCCTGCACCAGCCATTCTTTCACCTTGGGGTGTACCGGAGCCTCCTTGGTCGCCACAAAGCGGGTGCCCATGTTCATCGCCTCGGCACCAAGTGCCAGCGCAGCCACCAGCCCACGCCCGTCGCCAAAACCACCAGAGGCAATCACCGGTATATCAACAGCGTCCACTGTAGCCGGTATCAGCACTAGCGAAGCCACATCTTCCTCTCCGGGATGTCCCGCGCATTCGAAGCCGTCGATGCTCACCATATCACAACCTATCCTCTGTGCGGTGCGTGCAAAGCGGACAGCCGTGCACTTGTGTATCACCGTCACCCCGGCTTTTTTGAACTTCTCCATGTAAGCCTCTGGACTCCTCCCCGCTGTCTCCACGATCTTCACCCCGGAATCTATCGTCGCATCGATATAGCCATCTATATCAATGGGGCGAAGCGTGGGCAGTAGAGTGATGTTGACGCCAATCGGATTTTTAGTGAGCTCCCTGGTCTTCTTGATCTCCGCTGCCAGCTCCTGCGGGGTGGGAGAGGTGAAAGCTGACAGGATGCCAAGGCCACCAGCATTGGATACAGCCGCCACCAGTTCTGCAGTGGAAACACGCATCATGCCGCCCGAGATAATGGGGTACTTGATGCCCAAACGTTCGGTGACACGGGTCTTAAACATCTTATTTGCCTCCTTTCTACGAGTTTGGTTACAACCCATCTATATGTTAAAATCGGGACAAAGCACGGGTTGGCTGGATTATGGCAGGATTCGACCCGGTTGTCAACATCACCATCGTTCTAGTTGCTGCCCTTGTAGGGGGGCTGATTGCCCACCGTCTGGGACAGCCAGTCATCCTCGGCTACATACTGGTGGGCATCGCCATCGGACCCTATGGCTTGGGCGTGGTCAAAGACCTGTTACTAATCGAAGACCTGGCTACCATAGGCGTCGTCTTGCTCATGTTCACCGTGGGGCTGGAGGTATCCTACGGTCAGTTAAGAGAAGTGGGCAGGGTGGGGATATGGGGAGGTGTCATCCAGATCCTGACCACCATCGCCCTGGGGATGATGGCAGGTAAATTCCTCCTCCACTTCTCCCTCAGTCAGGCAGCTTTCTTCGGTCTGCTCATCTCCATGAGCAGCACCATGGTGGACTTCAAGCTCCTGGTAGAGCGCGGCGAGCTGGACTCGATGCATGGGCGCATCATGATAGCGATTCTCATTGTCCAGGACCTGGCGGTGGTGCTGATGATGGTCGGTGTTCCCCTGTTCAGCACACCAGTGTACAATCTCCTCCCTGTTTTCGGGCTAGCTATCGGCAAGGCAGTCCTGTTTATAGGAGTGGCGGTGGTGCTCGGTCTCTGGGTATTGCCCTGGCTGCTGGGCAACGTCGCCGGCGTCAGGTCACGCGAACTTTTTCTGCTCACCGTGCTGATATTGTGTCTGGGCACAGCTTTTGCCACCTACGCCTTCGGACTTTCCATCGCCTTTGGCGCTTTCATCATCGGGTTGCTGCTCAGGGAGTCTGTCTTTGCCCATCAGGCTCTGGCTGAGATAACACCTCTACGTGATATCTTCGCCACGCTGTTCTTCGTTTCACTGGGCATGCTTCTCAGCCCCAAGTTCGTATTGGGAAACTGGACAACACTGGTCGAAATAATAGCCATAATCATAGCAATAAAATTCACCATTTGCTTCGCCATCGCCAGGCTTTTCGGCTACACTTATCAGACAGCCCTGTTTGTCGGCATCGGACTGGTTCAGATAGGTGAATTCAGCTTTGTCCTGGCGCTGGCAGGGGTGGATGCCGGAATTATCAACTATGACTTCTACTCCCTGGTCATCGCCAGTACCGTGGTCACCATGTTGCTCACACCCCTTCTCATGGGGTTGACATCGCGCCTCCTGCCCAGACTGGGTAAAGTGGCTCTGGCTAAGGACGCAAATGCCGCCCTTGCCAAAGCTGAAAATCTGGAAAAAGCTACTGGTCTCGAAATCGTCCTCTGTGGCTACGGTCGCGTAGGACGCAACATCGCCCAGCACCTGGATGGACTTAAAATACCATATGCAGTGGTCGAAATCGACCCGAATGTCGTCCATGAACTACGCGATAGGGGGGTGCCCTGCATATACGGAGACGCTAGCAACAGATACGTCCTGTCCCTCATCGGACTGGAAAAGTCCAGGGTTATGATGGTCACCTATCCCGACCCCGTCCCCACCATATCAGCGGTCAAGAACGCGTTAAGCATAAACCCAAAGCTTAAAATCATCGCCCGGGTGCACCGGCGCAGAGAAGCTGACACGCTAAGACGCCTTGGCGTTACGGGACTGGTAAGCCCTGAATACGAAGCCAGTTTCGAGTTCCTCAACCTTGCTCTCTCGGGCATGGGCTATAACGCTGACAAGGCAACAGAAATCCTGCGCAGAGTGAGACAGGGAGAGGAGATAAGTCAACAGCTACTCGACGGAGAGGAGTAAACCCCAGGCATACTGCTGAGCACTACCACGCTGAAGCGCTGCACTAGCTACATTTCAAGACCGGGGAAAACAGTCCTTACCGCCTTCTCAATGGCTTCGCGGTCCTGGAAAGGACCCACACGATACGCCCTGAGCATGCCCTCATCATCGATGAAAAAGGTAAATGGCACACCGATTATCCCGTAATTCTGCGCTACCCCCTGCCGGGTGTCAAGAAGGACAGGAAGAGTCAGCCCGTGAGTAGATACATACTCACCAACAAGCCCTGCCGGCTCTCCAACATTTACCGTGATAAGTACCACTTTATCATTTGACCATTTCTCATAAAAAGCCTGCAAAAAGGGCATCTGGTACTCACAGGATGGACAATTTACCCTCCAGAACACAAGGATAACAGGCTTGCCACGAAAATCACGCAGGCTCAACACATCACCATTAAGGTCGGGCAAGCTGAAATCGGGCGCTTCGACCGCCTCGGTAGAACTCCGGGCACAGCCCATTATGGACATCAAAATAAGAGCCAATGCCACAAAGGTAACTACCTGCTTCCGTCGCCTTACATTCATGGGAAAAATCAGTCTGCTTGCAGCAATGGTTTGACTATATTCTCTATCTGTATCTCACTCTTAAACGGCGCATCGCGCCTCTCACGGATAACACCGTCCCGGTCAACAACTACCGTCACCGGGTAGATGCTGGGCGCTACACCGTACATGGCATTGATCTCACCTTTTTCGTCCAGCAAGACGGTAAACGTAAGCCCCTTATCTTTTACAAAAGCCTTCACCTGCTCTGAAGTCTGCTTCCAGTTGACCGCCAGGACGACAAGACCTTTATCTGCCCAGTTGGCATAAAAACTCTGGATAACAGGCATCTCGTTACGGCAGCTCAAGCTATCAACCCAGAACTTAATCATAACCACCTTGCCACGGAACTGGCTCAAGCTCACCTTTTTGCCTTCCAGGTCAGGCAGTGTGAAGTCGACAGCTAATTTCCCCTCGGTGGTGCCACTCTCTAACCCTACAGCAGCACTGCGAGTTTTGAAATTCATGTCCTGAGATACCACCGGCTCACCACTAGCCCCCTGCACTCGAACACGGTAATGGTAGGTGGTATTCGGGTTCAGCCCGCTCAGGACCACCTTGTGAGTCGTGCTCAGCGCTTCAGAAAGTGGTGTGGTAGCACCATAAGCTGTGGTGGTACCATATTCCACCTGTCCCTTCGCCGGCTGGTTTGTCGACCAGCCGATGGTGGCACCATGTTCGGTAATGCCGGAAACGGTGATGCCAGAGATGCTCAGTGCCACCACACCACCTTTGGTGGTGAAGTCCACCTCGTGCAGAGATTGGTTGCCTTTAGCATCGGTCGAGGTTATTGTTAAATGATAGGTTGACCCCGGCTCCAGCCCACTGAGCACCACCGAGTGTTCAGTGACCAGCGTCTCATCCAGGTCGGTCCAGGTGCACCGCCCGCTGGGGTCGCAGATCATCACCTGACTGGTAGCCGGTTCATCGGTATTCCAGACCACCACAGCGCCAGTCTCAGTGATGTCGTCTACCTGGACACTGTCAATCACCGGTGGCACTGTGTCCCTGGAGACAAAAGGCAACTTGATGCCGCTGAAAAATTCCTGCACCGCGGTTAGCGGCTTCTGCCATGTCTCACCTTGAAACCATCCCGAGTTGAAGCCCCAGAATGCAAGCAGCCCCAGGAGCACTATGACCACGGCTATCACCACAGCTCCTGTGGGAAAGCGTCTTGCCAGAATCGGTCCTTCGGGCATCAGCGGCTGCCCCCGGAACCGGGGGGCACCACCTACCGGCACCGCCCTGTAAGGCTGTCCCGGCATCACGGGTGGCTGCTCTCCAGCCTCTTCCATAGGCACCGCCCGTGGTATCGGCACACCCATGACCGGTCTGGGCTCACCGGAAACAGAAGCCGAAGGAGGAGGAACCTGTTGCCGGTACTGCGGACCGATTATACCACCACTCCCTGCCGAAGGGGCATGAAAATGAGGCGGTGGTGACATTGCGCCCGGTCCAGGCTCTTCCTGCCCCGGCAAAGCTGGTCCTACCGCAAAGCCACAGTGAGGGCAGAACTTCGACCGCGGAGGCACTACTCCGTGACATCCCGGACACAATCTGGCGGCACAGTGTTCGCAGAACCTGCTGCTAGCATCTATTTCCCGACCACAATTCGGGCATCTGATAGTAGACGGCACTAAAACCTCTCCTCGATGCTTCCACCTCGGCTCACTTCGTACTCCATCACACCTGTCTCGCAGTTACTATACATAAAAAGCCTATTGTTGTTATTATACATCTTAAATTATGACAAGCAAAAACCTTCTGCAGTCTACCACTTTGCCCTGATTCAGACAACCTGTTAGCCTGCAAAAATTCGTCGCTCTCGTGAAAGAATGCTTCCCTGTCGGGTACGCCTATGATAAAATAGTAAAAATCAAGGGAGGTGAAGGCTATGAAAGTCAAGGATGTCATGAGTTGGAATGTGATCACGGTATCCAGCGATACACCGATAATGGAAGCCAGAAAGATTATGGATGCCCATAATATCCGCCGCTTGCCTGTGGTCGACCGCGGAAAACTAGTTGGACTGGTGACTAAAGAGCGCATAGCCCGTGCCAGTCCCTCACCAGCCACCAGCCTCACTGTGTGGGAGATCAACTATCTCCTGGCAAAGATGACCGTCAGGGAAGTCATGGTCAAAGATGTGGTCACCGTCAGCCCCGATATGTCAGCCGAAGCTGCTATAGCATTAGCCCAGAAGAAAAGGGTCGGCTCACTGGTAGTGGTCGACGATGGAAAAGTAGTGGGCATAGCTACCACCAACGACTTCTTTTATAAGATACTCAACCCCGTCCTGGGTCTGGGCATGCCCGGGACCCGTATTATCATTTCCGATGGCGCTGACCCCAAGAAATTGCCGGACATTATGGAACTTGTCCGGAAGAATAATCTTAAGTTGGTCTCGATGCACAGTATGCCCCCTGTAGAAGGAAAGGAAAAGGACCTGTGCCTCCATCTCGACACCAACGATGTTAGTCAGCTGGTAAAAGACCTGAAAAGTAAAGGGCTATTAACAGAAATCGTGGAAAGATAGGCAGGTGACCGGATATAGTACGATAGCCATCACAGCCTATTGCCGGCGCAATCGGTGGACGATAGCTAGCACTGTAAGCCACCCAGCAGGTAAAAGGGTCTAACGGTGACGATTATATACAGCATTGCCTTCGTCATCGCTTGTTATCTGCTAGGCTCGCTGCCACAGATGCACCTGATAGCCCGTGCCAGGGGCATCGACCCCGACCGGGAAGCGGACCTGCATGCCGCCCTGTGGCAAAAAGCCGGGCGTGCCATCGGTTTCAGCGCTATATTCATCGATGTCCTCAAAGGCGCTATCCCTATCATCGTCGGCTTTTCTCTCCACCTCCCCCTAGCCACCATCGCCCTCGGGGCAGTAGCTGCAATCTGTGGACAGATGTGGCCTTTGTTCGCAAAGTTCGATGGTGAGAAAGGAAACACGCCGGCTATAGGGGCTACGCTTACCCTCACCCTTTACCTCACCTTCACCACAGCACCGCTGGCTTACATCGTCCTGCTCGCTTTCGCAATACCGATAATCATCGGCGTCGCCATCAAACTAGCACCTCTTTTTGCGGCACCGAACCAGACATGGAGTCAGCGCCTCATGTTCGGCGGTCCGGCAAGCGATAGCCTGCCTGTGGGCAACTTGATAGCCTTCGCTGCAACCCCCGTAGCCTCTCAATGTCTCGGCTTCCCTCTTCAGATGACCCTTCCCCTAGCCCTTATCTTCCTGGTCATTGTAGTCCGCCGCCTCACCGCAGGGCTCCGCGGCGACCTCCAGACAGCCAGCATCAGCACAGGCAGGATTCTGCTCAACCGCTTTCTCTACGACCGCAGCTACCGCTGAGCACCTTCGCTTTTCAGCCCCTGTTTATCTAGAAACCGCCGGTATGTAGATAAAACCGTCCTCGGGTCTGCCCACCTTCTCGGTCAGCCCTCGATAGTACAGGAAAGCAGTATAAGCCGCTACAGCGGCATCACACATGTTGTGGTCCCATATGTCCAGAAAGGCGCTTGACTCGGGGAGCAGCATTGCCATTTTGTCTCTCAGCCACTCCAGCCCCTGAAGTGTGACCTTCCGTGGCACCGGCTTGCCGAAAAGCCTCACCTTGCTGGCATATGGATAGACCTCGATGACCTGAAGACCCGCCCTCTCCAGCCTTGCTCTGAGTCCGATGGCACGATATACCATATTCTTGATAATGGACTTCTTGGTGGTGAAATAGCACGGCATGCCCAGGCGTGCCAGTTCCTGCTCACACCACCTGCCCTTCACCCTCGAACTCGGCTGGCAACCACATTTTTCCTCAAGGCAGCACTGACCGTGTGGCAAAGTAAGCGGGCTATCGATAGCTATCACCTGAGGGGAACTCGCCATCACCGCCTTGACGATATCATCGTTCGCCCCTTCCCGTCCCTGATAAACGATGCCCAGACTTTCGTCCAGACACACGCAGGCGCTGGGGATACTACATGAGGAAGTAAGGTCAATGCCGAAGAACATGCTGCCCGCCCAGTCTCCTCAAAATCTCCCTGGCAACTATCACGCCGCAGGCTGATGCCTGCACCAGCCCGCGGCTCACCCCGGCACCATCGCCGGCGGCAAACATGTTTTCAATCTGCGTTTCCAGACAGCGACTGAGTTTGAGCTGGCTGGAATAGAACTTCACCTCGACCCCGTAAAGCAAGGTATGGCGTGATGCCACCCCCGGCGCCAGCCTGTCCATCGCCTGAAGCATTTCCACTATACCTTTGAGGTGTCTGTAAGGTAAAGCAAAGCTCAGGTCGCCCGGAGTCGCCGCCCGTAGGGTAGGCTGGACTATACTGTGCTTTATTCGCTCCACCGTGGAACGATGCCCCTCAAGAAAATCGCCAAAGCGTTGCACCAGCACGCCCCCGCTGAGCAGATTAGCCAGACGCGCCAGGTATTTTCCATAGGCAATGGGCTCACGAAACGGCTCGGTAAAGGTGGTGCTGACCATTATGGCGAAGTTAGTATTCCCCGTGCGGCGCTCAGCATAGCTATTGCCGTTGACCGTGATCACAGGGTCGGCACCGCCCGTCGTCTCCATAATCACCTCACCGCCGGGACAAACGCAGAATGTCCGGATACGGTCATCAAATGTAGGCGAAAAGAACTCCAGCTTCGGCTCATACAGCACCGAGGTCAGTTCTTCCATCACTGGCGCCGGCACTTCTACCCTGACCCCCACATCTACCGGGTTCGACTTTAAACTTAGCTTCAACCTTTCTGCTTCTTTTACCAGCCAATCAGCCCCCTCCCTCCCTGGCGCCAGCACCAGATAACGGCAGTCGAGCTTCTCACCTTTCTCAGTCTCCACCCCCGTCACCACACCACCCCTTACCAGAACACGCTTTGCCATCTCCCCTAGCCTCAACTCCACCCTGGGCGCTATGAAGTCGCGCATCGCCTTGAGCACCTGCCGCGACCTTTCTGTACCGATATGGCGCAGTTTCACCGGAATAAGTTTCAGCTCCGCCAACTTCGCCCTTTGCTTCAGTGCCTCCACCCCCTCCCCAACACCATATATCCTGTCAGTGGCACCAAACTTAAGAAAGAAACTGTCCACATATTCAATTAGCTTCTCCAGTTCCTCTTCGTCCAATATCTCACTCAGATGTCCGCCCACAGCAGGCGAAAGCGTCAGCTTGCCGTCGCTAAAAGCACCAGCACCCCCCAGCCCGCTTACCAGATGGCATGGGGAACATGAGGCACAGCGTTCACCTTTGTCCTGAAGAGGACAGCGACGCTCGTCAATATCCTTGCCCTTCTCCAGAAGCAGCACACGGGCATCGCCTCTTTGACATAGCTCCAGAGCGGTGAACAGCCCTGCCGGTCCGCTGCCCACTATGATGACATCGTATTCAGACATGCCACATCACGCTTCGTAATCCCCATACGGACAAGACCCGACAGACATTCTATAAGTCTAAATCCGCTCCCGTCAAATAATTTTCGCCACACCACAGACCCAAAAAGCACCGGACGCGTTCAAATAGATGGGTGACACACACAGGACATAGCTCAGTGGGAAGGACATCGGCTGCTCTATCTCACCCTCACCTTAGTCCTCTCCCATCAAGGGAGAGGGAGAGAAGGGAAGACTCTCCCATCAAGGGAGAGGAGAAAAAAGAGGACTCTCCCATCAAGGGGGCAAATTTCTAAAGGGTGTAGGAAGTGGTGCACCTCCTGAGGAGAAACAGAAATGTCCTCTCTCCCCTTGCGGGAGAGAGTTACCTTCCCATGTCCCTCTCCCCCTGCGGGAGAGCCACCTCTTTGTCCCTCTCCCCTTGCGGGAGAGGTTAGGTGAGGGGTCCTTATCTCTCCCCCCTTGACAAAATCCCGTTGTGACATTTACCATCTTGAGAAACTTCGGGAAAACCCGTCTAGCACAGTAGTACGATAGCAAACGAAACAGGAGGTCAAACAATGACGAATTTCTACTGGCTCAGGCTGGCAACGCCTCTGATAGTGGTAACACTGGTAACATCCCTGACCGCGTCCTGTGGAGAAAAACAACCTGCCAGTCCGAAAGGAGCTGTACCCATAGCTGACCCTATCAAGATTGACTCTGGTCTGATATCGGGGACATTAGCCGTAAGCGAGCCCGGAAAAGAAGTACGGACTTACAAAGGCATACCGTATGCCGCACCGCCCGTCGGCGATTTAAGGTGGAAGCCACCGCAGCCGGTCGCTCCCTGGACAGGAGTCCGTGAATGTACCCGATGGGGGAACCGTTGCGCACAATCTGGTGCCTTCGGAGAAGGTAGTCCCAGCGAAGACTGCCTTTATCTAAACGTGACAACACCGGCGAAGACCACCGCCGATAAACTGCCGGTGATGGTCTTCTTCCATGGCGGGGGCTTGACCATCGGGTCAGGCAATGGTCCGCTATATAACCACTACGCACTACCCCAGCACGGAGTGGTACTGGTTACCGTGAACCACCGTCTCGGTCCAATCGGTTTTCTGGCTCACCCGGCTCTGGCAGCAGAATCAGCAAACAACTCGTCGGGAAACTATGGCATCCTTGATTTGATCGCCGCTCTGCAATGGGTACAGAGGAATATTGCAGCTTTCGGTGGTGACCCCGGCAATGTCACCATCTTTGGCGAGTCTGGTGGCGGCGGCAAAGTCCTCGCCTGTCTCACATCGCCATTAGCCAAAGGGCTGTTCCACCGGGCTATCATCGAAAGTGGTTCAGCCTATGCAGCACCCACCGGTAGCGCAACTCGCCAGCAAGCGGAGAAAATGGGCGAGAACCTGGTGGCAAAGCTCGGCATCAGCGGCACACCTGCTGAAATACTCGCCGCCCTCCGCGCCAAAAGCTGGCAGGAAATCGTCGAGGTCGCAGGAGCCACCGACTCCGGCTATAATACTATGATGACCGCCGATGGATGGGTCTTGCCGGATACCGTCCACAACATCCTGCAGCAGGGTAAGCAAAATGATGTCCCGCTTATCGTCGGTGCCCAGGATGGCGAGGTCTCCGAAGTATCCACCAGCATCCCCCGCGTCGCTAAACTGATGAGCACCACCGCTTCGTCCAAGGTCTATACCTATGTGTTCAGCCATGTGCCATCACGCTGGAAGCAGGAAGGTGCCGTCGCTTTCCACGGACTCGAATTACCTTATGTCTTCGGACTCCTCGAGGGAGTAGCCGGGATAGGGGCACTGCTTGGCTCCCGCAGCGGAGTAAAACAGCCCGACCCCGGTCTAGATGAAAAAGATAAGGTGGTGGCGGAAAACATGATGAGGATATGGTCACAGTTTGCCAGAACGGGTAACCCCAGCGTGCCTGGCTTGATAGACTGGACCCCATACGACCCCGCTACCGAGCCGTACCTTGATATTGGGTACGAACTTAAGGTCAAGACCGGGCTGTCCCGGGCTGGTGTGACCCCACCACCGTCTACTGCGGCACCGGTAGGAGAAGCCACTTACACCAATGCTGAGTTCGGCTTTTCTTTAAAGTACCCCGATAACTGGACGCCCAAGACAGGAGACCTGGGACCGAATGTTATCTGGCGTGTCGGTGCCGGTGCCTACAATATCCCGGCAGTCAGGGTTATCGTTCGCGACCAGTCCGAGGGGGCTGACTTGAAAGAAGTGTTTGCCCGGCACCTTGTCGCCGACGGCAACAAGACTATCGACGCCTTTACAGCGAGCAAGGTGACTATAGGTGGTACTGAAGTGGCTCGGGCTGAAGTCACATATACCGGCGCTGTGGGCAAATACGACAGCCTGATTACCGGGTTGGTGAAAAACGGTAAATGGGTCATAATTGAGGTATTCACCGTGCCTGCGTACTCCCAGTTTTCCACCCCGACACAAAAAAGTGACATAATCGGCACGGTAAAATTTGAATAGGTCACGGAATACACGGCTGTACCTTGCAGATTGGACCACTCCCGTCCAAATAGTCGAGCATATGCACCATCCGGGTCAAGTTAGTGTGCCCGGAAAACCATTGACATTCTGTTTACATATTGTTACACTTGACCATAAGTGGACATGCCGAAGCAGTCAAGTAGAAAAATAAGGGTCCTCATCGCCGACCAGCAACCATTGTTCCGCCAGGGCGTGCGCGCTGCTTTGAGCCGCGCCGCTGACATCGAGGTCTGCGGCGATGCCGGCACCAGCGATGAACTTATGGCAGCGGTACACAACCTGTACCCGGATGTCATCCTCCTCGATATCACCCTGTCCCGCAGCCGCCAGCCCGACCTCGCCAGGACGATAAAACAGCTCGTCCCCAGCATCGCGGTCATCCTCCTGTCGCCCAACCCCACAGATGAGGAGCTCTTTCAGGCTATAAGGTCGCGGGTGGCTGGTTACCTGCGGCGCGATGTCCTGCCCGAGGAACTGCTCACCATCATCCGCCGCTGCGCCAACGGCGAACACCCCATTAACGACGTCTTCCTCGCCCGCCCCAAAGTAGCCCAGCAGGTGCTGGAACAGTTCCAGGACCTCTCCTGGGGAAAAGGTGTGGAATACTTTGTCTCGCCACTCACCCCGCGAGAGACTGAAATACTCACCTACATGGCACAGGGCTACTTCAATAAGCAGATCGCCGCCATCCTCAATATCAGCGAACAGACCATCAAGAACCACGTCACCTCCATCCTGCGCAAGCTCGATGCCAACGCCCGCACCCAGGCGGTCATCACCGCCCTGAAACGCGGGCTGATCACTCTGGACTGAACCGCCAGCGCTATTACGCGGCTCCTAGTCCAAGTGCCTGTTTTATAGCACCCCCTTCCCCGCAGTAAGAGAGCTCTATGCCTGTTACCCGGAATCTGGACTGGCTCAGGTTGCTCCATCTGTCGGTTATCTCTATGACGTCGAATAGCTCCAGCCCGCAATTAGGCAAGGCTGTTAGTGCCCCACCAGCCTTGTTGAGTCTCATCTTTTGTACTATAGCCTCGGCTACGCTCTGACATAAGGCTGCTGTTGACATAGCCGGCTCTGTGACGATATCGAGGCGGTAGCCCACTTTCTGCACTTCGTCTGAATCATAAGCCTGTCCTGATACCAGGCTGCCATCTACAGCCTCGCCGTAGACCACCACGAAGTTGGTATCGAGTGCCTGCGTCTGCCATATAACATCTGTCCCCCTCTGGGCTGGTCCTGTTGGCTGTTCCTCTGTTATGGCGCCGTTTAGGCTTGCGGCGTTAAGTAAATAGGCGTTTAGCATTGCTCTAGGCTATCCTGACTACACATAAGGCGTCTGTCTTGGGGTAACCGACTGTGTTTAGTGCACTACTATTGGAGTGATAGAGCTTGAGTTCGACATAATCGCTCTGGCTGAGGTACTGAAAGATGGCACCGGACCCCGCTACATTGGTTTGTCCGCCTACTACTGAGTCGTATATCCTGCCGCCGAGGTTCTCATCGTTGTTGATGAATATGCTTAAAGCTAGCCTTTTGCCATCGGGTATGTTCTGAACGCTGGCTCTGCCGATTATTACATAATAGCCTGCTACAGGACAGACGAAGCGGTGGTTATTGCTATCCCAGGCGTTATGTGTGTCGATGATAACCTGCTGAAACTGCACTTTTGTCCACGCTCCCGGCATTTCTTGCGGGGTGTTCTGACCAACAAGTAAAAACGGACCTGCATTTACTGCCTGCAGTGCTGAAATGGCGCCTTGTGCCTCTGATATTGCAGTCTGTATTTCCGTGACATACGCCGCCGTCCACCGTAGCTGTACCTTAGCGCCTGCCTGGTGTCCAGCGGGCGTTGTCCCTTCCTGCCCCCTCTGGACGGTAAAGACATCACCGCTCCTCGATGTGCACTTCAGTATCTCGTTATCTATGGTTATATGGAAATTGCCTGATGGGAATAGCGCCCCTCCCCCTGTGGCTACGGTCAAGCTGGTGGCAGATGCGTTTATACCGCTGGCTAGAGTGCTTTCTGCGTTGTTGGTGACATTTAGAAACGGCATTTTCTCCCCCTCAGTCTAGTATGTACTCATATACCGCCTCATCGGTGGTCTGCGGGTAAATCATAGTAGCATCCAGACCGTTGAAGACCAGCACGTCTGGCAACATACTTAACAGCCTTCTTAGCACCTGTGCCGCTGACTGCCCCGCCCTCACGGTAAGGCGGGGGTAAAAGGTGGTAGATAAAGTACTGCGTGATTTGTAACTCAATGTGCCCCCTACCGATTGCAGGACCAAGGCTATAAGCTGATAGGCGGTGTAATCGTTACCGCTGATATTCCACTCCACCGGTCTGTCAAACCTGTATCGCTCCAGAAGTGTCCACGCGTCCACGGCTTGGATGGTGAATACTGCCTTGTTGGGGTCTCGGCGGTAGCTCCACGAGTCCACGAAGTAGCGCGCTATCTCCTGGTACTCCCCGCCCTGGGAGGTCTCATAGCCCAGGTAGAGGTTTAGGCGTGAACCTTTTTTGAGATAGGACAGGCTGCCTTGGCACGGACTGTTCCAGTAGCCTTTGGAGTTGTCCAGGTCTACTGTCAAACTTGACGGTCTATTGTCCCCCCTCTGTTCGGCGTGGAGCTGCATAATCTGCTTCATGGCGATGGTAAACTTGCTCCCTCCGCCCGTGCCCTGGGCAGGGGGAGACCAGTTGGAAGGGATGGGCGAACGCCATACCTCATTAGTCTGTGTAGCGTAAATATAAGTGCTATCGGCACATAGAGACATGCCGTACTGTGCATATGTGGGAATGGTATCGGCTTTAGTCCACCGGTAGTCATAGAAGTCGCTGGCTGGCTGAAGCCTGAAAATCCACGGTACGCCTGCCCGTGTCAAACACAGTAAGGCTGGATATCCTGACGGTTTCCACAGTGACGGTCCCATAACATCTGGTGACTCACCGGCGTAGACCTCCAGCACTGCCTGGTTGACTTCCCAATAGGTGGGAGTCTTTCTAGCGTCTGCGCCCCCCTTCTCCTGCTGCTCAAACTGTCTGGTGGCTATCTGACCTCTTAAGCCCAGTCTAGCCCCGCCCAGACCGATTTTGACATCGCTTGCCCAGGTGCCTGCGGTCTGGCGGTACCCGTCCCCGTAGACCATGCGCTGGACCGTGAGATAGCTCCCCTCGGCGACCAGTGCGATGATGTTCCAGTCGCCCTCGTGGTACATAGCTAATGCCTGCACATAAAAGTCGCCCGTCCTCTGCCCTAGCCCGGTGCTCCAGCTCCCGCCGGTGCGTTTCTGGATATACAGGCTCAGGGGGTCATTGACGTCTGAAGCGTGGACGATGGCGCAATCGCCGCCGGGCTTAAAGGCTATAGCAACCCCCCTCTCGCATGGTCTGGCATTGGTCATCGCAGTCCAGTTTCCCCAGGTGGCGCCATCATCGGTGGACTCCCGCCGGTAAAGATTGCTGGCGTCCATAGCTACCACGATAACATTACTCCCCTGTGCCCTGATGGCTATTCTGGCGTTGCTGGTGGTAGTGCCAATGCTTGTCCAGCTGCTAAAGTTCGACTGCGGTGATGGGTTAGGCACTCTGGAATAGTATATGGTAGTCCCCTGCAGTCTGACACGGTGCAAGGTCCCTGCGCCTGAGATACAGCTATCGTGCCAAGACCGGGTCTCGGTACCGCCGTATAGCTTCTCCCAGGCGAGTAGCCCCCCTCCCCAGAGGACTTGTGGCTGGGTCTGTGGGTGACCGTACTCCTGTACCTCTAGCTTCTGGCGTTGCTGGTGGTAGTGCCTATACTCGTCCAGCTGCTAAAGTTCGACTGCGGTGATGGGTTAGGCACTCTGGAATAGTATATGGTAGTCCCCTGCAGTCTGACACGGTGCAAGGTCCCTGCGCCTGAGATACAGCTATCGTGCCAAAACTGGGTCTCGGTACCGCCGTATAGCTTCTCCCAGGCGAGTAGCCCCCCTCCCCAGAGGACTTGTGGCTGGGTCTGTGGATGACCGTACTCCTGTACCTCTAGCTTGATGACCGGCTTATTGAACGGTCGCTTCTGTGCCTCAAGCAAGCTGTCAGATAGCGGTCTCATCGGCTAGCCCCTCCAGAGGTAATACATCAGTACCGCTATGACGATGCCGATAGCGCCAGCTATGGCTACGCCTTTAAGGTACTCAATAATCATGCCCCGATGACTTCTCCTGCGAAGGCGCCCAGTGAATAGATGGTAGCGCCTCCTGGAAATGACCTTGCCCACTCCTTACCTGATTCGGCTAGCTTTTTCAGGTTCTCGTAGTTTGTCTGTGCCCTTTTGACCGTAGCCCTGAACTCGTAAAGCTCCGGTGGGTGAAGCTTACAGCCCCTCTCGTCCTTGTTATCAAACTCCAGCTGTTTCCAGGCGTCCTCGGCAAGTCCGCTTAAATAGTCCCAGTAAGCCAGTGCCTCTCTGATATCGCGGCATAGCGTCTTCTGCCCGATAGCCTCGGCTGCCCTGTAGATGCTCTGCAGCTCCTGCGGTGCGTCTGGGAAGGCGGTCCGGGCTAGCTCTACCGCCCTGGTGTGTATAGAGCTTATGAAGCCCGCTTCATCGCATGGCTCGGTGTTGACCGATGCGGTGGCGCTGGTAGTGGTGGTGCTCCCCCCTTCTGCACGCCCCCCAGCGGCTGCCTGTGCCTGGTGCTGCGCGGTAAGCATATTGTAGTAGGCTGCCTCTGTCTGGGTGCGCCTGGAGTCGTTCCAGCCCTCGACTATGAGATAGGCTACACCTGAAATCAGCATAGCCAGCATGGGGACAAACTCCTGTAGCTCCTGCGCCTGTGCGGGGTCGGACACCGCCATTGTGATTACCGATGTCAGGAAGGTGGCAATAAATACGCTGTACTTCTTCTTGCCCGATAGAAACCTGTTTATCATGTCTCCCATTGTCGTTCTCCTTTATTTCTCGTTTCAGTGCCTGGATGTTCAGGCAAAATGTTATGTCCAGTGCCCCGTTGCAGGTGCTGTTTAGCTTCGCCGGGGCTCTAGGACGCTGTTTTTGGCGGGTGTTTTGGGTTTTATGGGTTTTGCACCCATGGAAGCCCATCCCCTCTTCCCGCGTTATTCCAGGAGCACCAAGAGGGTGTCAGGGACGGTCTTGCCGTTTTCCTGGTAGTGTTTGGCTAGATGCTTGGCGGCGTCGAGTATTTGCTGCTCCGTGGCTGCGACGCGCTTCCCCCGGTACCCGCCGGGCGACAGCGCGGCTACGGCTAAAGGCAGCCTGTCCCAGTCGGTGGTCCTGTAATGCCCTAGCTTGCCCCTGATGGCTCTATAGATGGCTCTGGTGTGGTGTGGTAGTTTCCAGGTCTCGGGGTTGTCCTTATCGCCAACGATGGCAAAAGCCTGCCAGGGCAAGCCCTCTTTGG
>Ga0209102_1000205_pt1 | contig 41048 bp, 34 predicted proteins | sample ConPoolayeHmetaG_FD_185483 | JGI IMG/M metagenome (GOLD analysis project Ga0209102, IMG submission 185483) | Hot spring microbial mat communities from California, USA to study Microbial Dark Matter (Phase II) - Cone Pool mat layer H metaG... ...
CCTCCATGTAATTGGGCCAAATTGCATGGGACCTTATGTCCCTGCTTCCAAACTTTTGCTCTGGGGGCAGATTCCTGGAAAAGTGGGGAATTTTGCCTTTATTTCCCAAAGCGGGACGCTGACCCAGCGCATGACCGAATACGCCTATTTCTCCGGAATCGGTTTGAGCAAAGCCATAAGCTTTGGTAATGCTGCTGTCTTAGATAGCAGTGATTATCTGGAATATTTAGCCGAGGATGAGGAGACTAAAATAATTGGTTTTTATCTGGAAAGCGTTCAAGAAGGAAAACGTTTCTTAGACTTAGCCCGCCGTATAAATCCCCAAAAGCCCTTGCTCGTCTGGAAAGGTGGGGAGACTCCTGCTGGTTCTGGCGCCGTCGCCTCCCATACAGGTAATCTCTCCGGGAAAGATGAGATCTGGGATAAAGCACTGAGACAGACAGGTGCGTTGCGCCTTTATTCCTTAGAAGAAATTTATACCACGGCCATGGCTTTTCTTTATCTTCCTCGCCCACCAGGAAGAAAAGTTTTCATCTTGGGTGGAGGTGGGGGGAATAGCGTTTTTTATGCGGACATTTGTCTGCACCATGGATTGCAAGTTCCCCCGCTAAGAGGAGAAGCTCAAAAGAAAATCTCGGGCTTGGTTCCCGAGGTAGGCTCATTTGCCCGTAACCCTGTGGATGCCTGGAGAGCTTATTATGACCCCGAATTTATGCGAGAAGTTTTAGAGATAGTCTTGGCCACCCCAGACTTGGATATAATAATTTTAGACCGCCTTATTCCCCGCGCTACTTATGCTACTCCAGAAGAAAAAGATTCTCTTCCTTTAATTATTAATTTTTTGCAAAAAAATCGCTACCGTAAACCCATAGCGGTAGTAATTGACGGGAGCGGAGAGGATCCTTATTTGGCTGCCGAAGCAGCAAAAATTCGGCAGCAGTTTTGCCAGGCAAAAATTCCTGCATTTTCTTCTTTGCGCTTGGCGGCGCGGGCGTTAGCGCACCTTTGCTCTTATTCGGAAAGATACGCGGAGAAAAATAACTTTTGGAAATAAGGGTTACGATTATTTTTTATCCGCTCGAAGCACACCGGCTACGGCATAATCGTGCAAAGCCATATCGTGCAGAATAATACGGACTACATCCGGATTTACTTCCAGACTCTTAACGACTGCCTCCGTCATGGCCGCTACTAATTTCCTTTTTTGCTCAATTGTTCTGCCTTCAAACATGTGTACATGAATAATGGGCATATCGTTTCCTCCTTTAATTTAAAATAAAGCTTAAAACGCCGCCTTCCTGCTTAAGGAAAAAATACTATATGAATTTAAAAGAGAAAGCAAGAAAAAGTAATTATAAAGGACGATCACTTTTAAAATCCAGGTTTGATCTAAGTGTTTGGGCGAGGCCAGGCTAACCCCCGCTACTGGCGTTATTTCCCGGGCGATTCTATTTTCATCCCTTATCTCCGTTAGAGGCGGTCCAGAGGCAGGTTTGAGCCATATCATGCTATTTATTAAAAAGCTGATCATGGTCAGGAACAATTAAAGGATTACAAAAAAAGGATAATTTGTTAAAATTGAAGATAAAAAAATTGGGAGTTTGGCTATAGTCGAAGTAAAAGAAGTTGAAAAATCTTATGGCGGTAAAATTCTCTTTACGGGGGCTTCCTTCCATATCGGCGCCCGCGATCGGATAGGTTTAGTTGGCCCAAACGGTTCGGGAAAAACTACTATCTTTCGGTTACTCAGCGGAGAGGAATATCCAGAGCACGGAGAAATTATAATCAAGAGGGGAGTGCGTATTGGGTTTTTACCCCAAGAATCTATACCCGAAGAGGGGAAAAAACTTTTAGAGGAAGTTGAACATAGCGCCCAAGATATAGCAAATTTAGCAGAGAAGATGCGGCTCTTAGAAGAAGAAATTGCGGAAGAAAAGGACCCGCAATTATTAGAAGAATTGGTCAAAGCCTACGGACAAATGGAGAATGATTACGCCCAGAGAGGAGGATACTCGTTAGCCGCCCAAGCTAAAAAAATTTTGTTGGGGTTAGGATTCCACGAAGCAGATTTTGATCGCTGGACTAGAGAATTTAGCGGGGGTTGGTATATGCGCGTGCTGTTAGCCAAAATCCTTTTGGCTAATCCCGATCTCCTTCTCCTCGATGAGCCAACGAATCATTTGGATTTGGATGCCCTAATTTGGCTAGAAAATTTTTTAGCAGATTATGCGGGAGCTTTAGTGGTAGTCTCTCATGATCGATCATTTTTAAATCGGGTGGTTAAAAAAATATTGGCCATTGAAGATAAGAAAATAGTCGCTTACAGCGGGAATTATGACGCTTATGAAATAGCCAGAGAAAAAATAAAAAAGATGCAGCTGGCCGCATGGGAAAGCCAGCGGAGAAAAATAGCTGCCGTAGAAAGATTTGTGGAACGGTTCCGCTACAATGCCGCCCGAGCTAGCCAGGTGCAGAGTCGAATAAAGTGGTTAGAGAAACAGCCAAAGATTGATTTACTTCCTGAGCAACAGAGTGTGCATTTTGCTTTTCCCCAGCCTATACCAAGCGGGAAAGTGGTGGTGGAGCTAAAAAACATCCATAAAGCCTATGGAAAGGTAAAAGTTTATGGCGGCATAAATCTTACTCTTTTGAAAGGAGATAAAGTTGTTTTAATAGGGCCCAATGGGGCCGGCAAGTCAACTTTAGTGAAAATTTTAGCCGGTATCCTTAAGCCCGACGAAGGAACAGTAAGTTGGGGGCAGCGCGTTTCCATTGGCTACTTTGCCCAGCATCAGTTAGAATTGCTCGACCCCAATAAAACTATTTGGGAAGAGATATGTTCTTTGGCCAGAGATGAGTCTTTAACCTTTTTGCGTGGTCTTTTAGGCGCCTTTCTTTTTTCGGGGGATGAGGTTAATAAGAAAATATTGGTTCTTAGTGGCGGGGAAAAAAGCAGAATGGTCTTGGCCAAAATGTTGATGCGTCCGGCAAATTTCTTGCTCTTAGATGAACCAACGAATCATTTAGATATAAATGCGCGTGAAGTGTTAGAAAAAGCACTAAGCGAGTATCAAGGTACGCTCTGTTTAATAACTCACGACCGCCATCTGATTAATAAGGTGGCCAATAAAATCATAGAAATTAAAGATGGTCAAATTGATGTGTATTCAGGAAATTATGATGATTATATCTATAAAAAAGATTTAGCCAAAAATGAAGGGGAAATGGTTCCAATGCCCTTAGGAACCTCTTCTACAGCTGCAAATGGGGAACAACCAAATAGGAGAAATAAAGAACAAAAACGATTAGAGGCCGAAGCTCGCCATCGGCTTTACCGGGAGACCTTAATAATCAGAAAAGAAATCGCTGAAGTGGAAAAATTATTGGAAGAAGCGACGCAAGAGATGGAGACTTTGGCCAATCAGTTAGCCGATCCGCAAATATACCGACGTGGTCAAAACATTCCTCAGCTGCTTAAAGCCCACCTGGAAGCGAAAAAGAAAGTAGAATTTTATACGGCGGAATGGGAAAAGTTAGCTCAACAACTTGAAGAAATAGAACAGGATCGGAAAAATACTAAATTGGGAGTATAAAGTTAAATAAAGGAGGAAGATGATGACTGATTTATTCAATCTGCAAGGCAAAGTAGCTATCGTCACGGGTGGTAATGGCGGAATAGGTTTGGGAATTGCCCGGGGCTTAGCCAGTGCTGGAAGCAACATAGTAATCGGCGCCCGCAACCAGGCGAAAACGGAAGAGGCAGTTAAATCTTTATCCAAAGAATTTAAAGTAGAAGTTCTAGGCCTCCAGGCCGACGTCAAAGCGGAGGATCAAGTTCAATCAATGGTAGAAAAGACGGTTGAAAAGTTTGGGCGAATTGACATTTTGGTGAACAACGCGGGAATCAATATTCGTAAGTTTCCCCAGGAATATACGGTCCAAGAATGGGATGAAGTTATAACGGTAAATTTACGGAGTGCCTTTTTATGTGCGAAGGCTGTTTATCCGGCGATGAAAAAGGGTGGCGGGGGAAAGATAATTAACATTGGCTCGATGACTTCCCTTATGGGTGGAGCTAAACTTGCTCCTTATGGAGCAAGTAAAGGAGGGATAGTCCAGTTAACCCGCAGTTTAGCTGTAGCCTGGGGTCCGGATAATATTCAAGTGAACGCTATTTTGCCAGGTTGGATAAATACGGAACTTACCATAAAAGCGCGCCAACAACTGCCCGGCTTAGAAGAAAATGTGGTGGCTCGGACTCCTATGGGGCGCTGGGGTAACCCCGCAGACTTGGTGGGCGCGGCCATTTTCTTGGCCAGCAAAGCTTCTGATTTTGTGACGGGAGTAGCCCTGCCAGTGGATGGGGGATTTTCCATCATGATCATCTGAGCGAAAAGGCCATTTCCATGAAAGAAATACTGCAAAAGATTTTTTATCCGACTAGTCTAGCGGTTATCGGCGTTTCGAGTGCGCCTGATAATATGGGGCGGGGAATTATTTTTAATCTAACCGAGTTTGGTTATCAAGGGATCATTTATCAAGTTGGCCATAAGGGAGGAGTTTTCGCCGGAAGGAGAATTTACCAATCTGTCCTGGATGTCCCAGACCAGATTGATCTGGCCGTCATTTTAACTCCGGCCCAAACTATCCCTAATATCTTAGAGGAGTGCGGGCAGAAAGGAATTCGCCAAGCCATCATCGAATCTGCGGGCTTTAGAGAATATGGGGAAGAAGGCCGCAAAATTGAGGAAGAAATTCTGCGGGTGGCGGCCAAATGGCAGATACGCTTTGTGGGCCCTAATTGCATTGGCATTATTAACATGGAAAATGGTCTTTGTACCCCTTTCCCTCCCTTGCGTCGCATTGTGCGTCCAGGAGATATTTCTATGGTTTCCCAAAGTGGAGGGGTGGGTATTTCGGTCCTTAATCTTATGGCTAACGAAGGTCTGGGGTTAAATAAATTTGTCTCTGCTGGAAATATGTTGGATATTCGAACTGAAGAGTTTTTGGAATATTTCATTGCTGATCCGGGAACGAAATATATTCTTCTTTATTTAGAAGGAGTTCAGGATGGGCGCAAGCTTATGGAGCTGGCCCAACAATCAAACAAGCCGATCATTGCTTTTAAAGCCAATATCGGCCAACTTAGCAAATCTATTGCTTCTTCCCACACCGCCTCCTTATCCAGTAATGATCGGGTAGTAGATGCGGCCTTCCGTCAATGCGGGATTATCCGAGTCCATGATGCTACTACTTTGGGAAATGATTTGAAGATTCTCCGCCTGCCTCCCATGCGCGGGAAGAACTTAGCCATCATATCACGATCCGGAGGACATGCCGTAATTGCCGCTGATGCCTGCGAAATGTCCGGCTTCCGTTTAGCCCCTTTTCCAGAAGAGTTTCTTAGAGAAATCGAAAAGCATTTTCGAGCTTCGGTCATTAAACTGACTAACCCTCTTGATTTGGGTGATCTTTTCGATTTGGAGATTTATTTAAAGATTATTGATCAAACTTTGGCGCAAAAGGAAGTGGACGGCATTGTTTTTTTGCACACGTATAATGCGGCCATGGAGGGTCAAAAATCCCGCGAGCTATTTTCCCAGATTATTGAACTATCTCAGAGATATAACAAACCAGTAGCCCTTTATGTATCTACTGAAGACCAAGAGGTCAATTACTTAAAACGTAATCTAAATTATCCTGTTTTTACCCAAATTGTGGAGACCGTACGGGCTTTGGGGATAAATTATCGGTATTATATGGAAAAGGAGCAGCGGTCCCCAAAAGAGGTAATGCCAATTTTCTCCGTCAACAAGGACTTAGTGACGGCGTTGCTAAAGAAAGCCCGGCAAGAGAATAGAGATTTATTTCTTCATGAAACCGCTGAAGTATTGAAAGCCTATGGTATTCCGATGGTACGTGGGATCCCAGCTTCTAATGAAGAAGAGGCTATTAATGCCGCCCGCCAAATAGGTTTTCCTCTGGCTATGAAAGTAATCTCTAAGGAAATCTTGCATAAATCTGATGTGGGAGGAGTCCAACTAAATTTGCGGAGCGAAGAGGGATTAAAAGGGGCTTATCAAGAGATGCTTAATCGCTTACAACAAGCCTTCCCAGGCGCCAAGATTGAGGGAGTGCTACTCCAGCCTATGGTAACTGGCGGGAGAGAGCTAATTGTTGGAGGAAGACAAGATGAGCAGTTCGGTCCAGTTGTTATAGTAGGCTGGGGAGGCATATTTGTAGAGATTTTTGAAGAAATCTCAGTGCGCGTGGCGCCTCTTTCCCGAAGGCAGGCCAAAGAAATGATTGAAGAATTAAGAGGAATAGCCATTTTAAAAGGGAGGCGCGGAACGAAGCCAGCCGATATATGTGCGGTAGAGGAGGTTCTTCTTCGTATTTCTCAATTGCTGAATGACTTCTCGGAAATTCAGGAAATAGATATTAATCCCTTACGAGTTTTTGCCGAGGGAGAAGGGTGCCTGGCCTTGGATGGACGGATTATTTTAAAAAAATGAAGGAAGGGGTAGAGGGGAAAGTAAACTTGAAATTTTAGAATTATCCATTAACATAATAAAAAATTAACCTTAGTAAATAAAAACGACTTTAAAAAGGGAGTCAACTTCGGTTGGCTTTATTAAAGAAATAAGGAGAAAGAGAAATGGGGATAAAAATTACAGATACTACCTTGCGAGACGCTCATCAATCATTAATAGCAACGCGGATGCGTACGGCTGACATGATTCCTATAGCGCAGGAGTTAGATGGAATAGGATTTAATTCTCTAGAATGCTGGGGAGGAGCTACTTTTGATGTCTGCCTCCGTTTTTTAAATGAAGATCCCTGGGAGCGCTTGCGCACTTTAAAAGCCCATATAGTTAAAACCCCTTTGCAAATGCTTCTGCGGGGACAGAATTTGGTGGGTTATCGTCATTATGCTGATGACGTGGTAGAAGAATTTGTTCGCTTAGCGGTTAAAAACGGTATTGCTATTTTTCGTATTTTTGATGCGCTAAATGATGTACGCAATTTAATTACTGCCATACGGGCCGCCCAAAAATATAAAGCCCACGTGCAAGGAACTATATCTTACACCGTCAGTCCGATCCACACTATTGAAAGTTTTGTGCAAATGGGCAAAGAACTGGAGGATTTAGGGTGTGATTCCGTATGTATTAAAGATATGGCAGGATTAATTACTCCCCAAGCAGCTTTCAATTTAATCAAGGCGTTAAAAAAAGTCCTCAAAATTCCAATTAATTTACACAGTCATTGTACGAGTGGCATTGCTCCTCTAAGTTACCTGGCGGCTGTTCAGGCAGGTGTGGATATTTTGGATACAGCCTTGGGGCCATTTAGTGGTGGTACTTCTCAGCCGCCTACGGAGTCTATCGTAGCTGCTTTTCGAGGAACAGAATTTGATACCGCTCTGGCTCTGGAAGATATTATAAAAGTAAGTGATTATTTTTCTCAGATCCGCGAGAAATACCAGTCTTTATTGGACCCCATCGCCCAAAGGCCTGACGTTGGTGTTTTTTTACACCAGATTCCGGGAGGTATGATTTCTAACCTTATTTCCCAACTAAAAGAGCAAAATAAATTGGAAAAATACCCAGAAGTTTTAAAAGAAGTTCCTCGAGTAAGAGAAGAATTAGGCTTCCCACCATTGGTTACACCTACCTCTCAGATAGTTGGCACCCAAGCGGTGCTCAACGTTCTCGGCGGGGAAAGATATAAAATAGTAGCTAAGGAAACCAAGGCCTATTGCCTTGGGCATTATGGAAAGAGTCCTGCTCCTATTGACGACCAGATTAGAAAAAAGATAATTGGTAAAGAAAAGCCCATAGAAGGACGACCCGCGGATTACCTCCAGCCCCAGTTATCCGAATTAAAAAAAGAGGCCCAAGAAATGGGTATTCTGCGCCAAGAAGAGGACTTAATTACCTTTGCCTTATATCCTAACGTGGCCCCTAAATTTCTGCGGGGGGAATTAGCGGAAAACAGGGAGCGATTATGAAAGAAGCAGAGATTGATTTTGCTAAAGGTCAAGGCTTGATTCCCGTTATTATCCAGGATTGGCAGACCGGGGAAGTACTTATGTTAGCTTATATGAATGCCGCCAGCTGGCAAAAAACGCAAGAATTGGGCCAAGCATGCTTTTGGTCCAGGTCACGGCAGAAGATCTGGCGAAAAGGAGAAACCTCCGGGCATGTGCAGATAATCAAAGAAGTGTATATCGATTGTGACAATGACACTCTCCTCTTAAAAGTCGAGCAAGTGGGGGGAGCTGCTTGCCATACCGGCTACCGTTCTTGTTTTTACCGCAAAATTATTGATGGCCGAGTGGAAATAGAGGGCGAAAAAATTTTTGACCCGAAGGAGGTTTACGGTGAATAGAGTTCTAAAATTTGGTATTCCCAAAGGCAGCTTGGAGAAAGCGACCATAGATCTTTTCCAAAAGGCGGGGTGGATGATCAAGGTCAGTACCCGAAATTATTTCCCTTCCATCGATGATCCGCAGCTTTCCTGTGCCTTAATTCGCGCCCAGGAAATTTCGCGCTATGTCGAAGAAGGAGTTTTAGATGCCGCCATCACTGGAAAAGATTGGATATTAGAAAACGACAGTGCGGTGGTGGAAGTAGCCGAATTAGTTTACGCCAAGGAAAGTTTGCGGCCTGTCAAATGGGTTTTAGTAGTTACCGAGAGCTCTCCTATCAGACAATTAGAAGACTTGCAGGGAAAGAAAATAGCCACCGAACTCGTTTCATTTACCCGCCGTTTCTTTGCTGAAAAAGGGATCCAGGTGAAAGTCGAGTTCTCTTGGGGAACCACTGAAGCGAAAGTAGTTGAAGGGTTGGTGGATGCTATTGTTGATGTTACGGAAACAGGGTCGACTATTCGGGCCCATGGTTTACGCATTGTTCATGAGCTTATGCAGTCCACGCCGCGATTAATTGCTAATAAAGAATCTTGGGAGGACCCCTGGAAAAAAGAAAAAATTCAGCAGATAGCAATTTTGCTTAAAGCTGCTTTGGGGGCTGATCGCATGGTAGGGTTGAAGATGAACGTACCCCATAAATATTTAGAAGATGTAGTGGCGGTCCTTCCCTGCCTGAATGCGCCGACGATTGCTTCCCTTTATCAAAAAGATTGGTATTCTGTGGAGGTGGTAGTTAAAGAAGAAGTAGTGCGCGAGCTTATTCCCTTGCTTTTGAAGAAAGGAGCTGAAGGAATCATTGAATATAATTTAAACAAAGTAATATAATTTATTTTAATTTTCGCTAAAACTCCGGTGCCGGGAAAAGGAGGAGTAAATTTGTGATTTGCCGGCCAAAAAACTAATAAATTAAAAATTTTTAAAAATCTTTATTTTTTTGTTGACATCTTTTGCTTAATCATTTAATTTTGGCATAGTTTGTAGCCAGTCCAGAAAACACCTTTTACCGATTTTTTCCCAAATTAAAAAAGTAGGGGAGTTTATTATCTTGGCTAAGAAAATTTTTAATCGCTCAGGGGAAGAGTGATTGGCCATGGATGATTATATTCAACTCCAGGTCGAAAATCTGCACATGTCCTTCGGGGGAGTAAAAGCCCTGAGAGGGGTAAGTTTTCAGGTAAAAAAAGGAGAAATTTTTTCTATTATAGGCCCTAATGGGGCAGGGAAAACCGTGCTCCTTAATTGCCTTAATGGCCTTTATCAACCGCAGGAAGGTAGAATTTTCTTTGAAGGAAAGGACATTACCAAATTAAAACCCCATCAAAGAGCTAAATTAGGCATTTCCCGTACCTTCCAAAAAATTGAGCTTTTTAAGGGGACGACGGTCTTAGATAATATCCGCCTTGGCCGACACATTCATATGAAAACTGGTTTGCTCAGTGGGGCTATTTATATAGGGAAGACAGCCCGAGAAGAAATTGAGCATCGCGAGTTTATTGAGAAAGAAATTATCGACCTTTTGGAAATTGAACACATCCGGGACAAGGTAGTTGGTATGCTTCCTTACGGCCTACAAAAAAGAGTGGAATTAGCCCGAGCGCTTGCTTTGAACCCCAAAATTATCCTCCTCGACGAACCGTTGGCGGGCTTAAATCTCGAAGAAGTAGAAGACATGGCCCGTTTTATTTTAGACATAAACGAAGAAGAGAAATGGCGGATTACCTGTGTTTTAGTGGAGCATGACATGGGGGTAGTGATGGATATCTCGCATCGAGTGATGGCTTTAAATTTCGGTGAAAAAATTGCCGAAGGACTACCGGCCGAGGTACAAAGAAATCCCCAGGTGATTCAGGCCTATTTGGGCGAGGCTGAGGACCTTTATGTCACCCGCCGCTGAAAGAAGAGAAATTGAAATCACTAAAGACCTGACTATCCCCAAACTTTTCCTTAGGGCAGCCAAACTCTATGGGGATAAGAAAGTGGCCATGCGCGAAAAGGAATATGGCATTTGGGTGCCTATTACTTGGCAACAATACTACGAGAATGTAAAGCGCATTGCCCTAGGAATGTTGGCTTTAGGGCTTCAAAAAGAAGATAAAGTAGCCATGATTGGGGATAACCGTCCAGAGGCTCTCTGGGCCGAGATGGCCGCAATGTGTGTAGGGGCCGTGGGGGTTTGGTTGTTTCAGGATTCTCTCATTGATGAAGTTTCTTACATAATTGATCACTCCGATGCCAAATTAATGGTGGGCGAAGGGCAAGAAGAGGTAGATAAATTCCTGCAGATTAAAGACAAGTGTCCCAAGCTGCAGAAAATGATCTGGGATGACCCCAAAGGTATGCGGGCTTACGATGAGCCCATGCTTATCAGCTTAAAAGAAGTCATGAGAATGGGAGAAGAAGTAGATAAAAAGGAACCTGGTCTCTTTGAAGATATGATCCAAAAAGGAAAAGGAGATGACCTTTGTTTGCTCTTTTATACTTCGGGCACGACAGCGCTGCCTAAGGGGGCTTTACTTACCCACTACAATATGTTGACCATGGGCCAAAACCTAATGCGCGTAGATCCTTATTATGAAACTGATGATTTTGTCTCTTATCTACCTTTTGCTTGGATTGGCGAGCAGATGATGTCTATTTCCTGTGGCATCCAAGCTGGGTTTACCCTGAATTTTCCAGAGGAGCCAGAGACGGCCCAAGAAAACATCCGCGAGATAGGTCCGCAAGTGATGTTTGCCCCCCCGCGGATTTATGAACAGATGGTTAGGAATGTACAAGTAAAATATTTAGATGCCTCCTGGCTTAAAAGGAAGAGTTATGAATTAGCAATGAAGATCGGTTACCACGTAGCCGATTTAAAATTCGCGAAGAAACCTATACCCTGGTATTGGCGGTTCCTTAATTACCTCGCTTATTTAGGAGTCCATAAAAAATTGAAGGACCATTTGGGCCTCTCGCGGATTAGGTACACTTATACCGGAGGCGCGGCCATGGGGCCTGACCATTTCCGCTTCTTCCATGCCATTGGCGTGAATCTTAAACAAATATATGGACAAACAGAAATTGCCGGTATCTCCGTCTTACACCGAGATGATGATATTAAATTCGATACCGTGGGAAAACCAATCCCCGAGACGGAAGTAAAGATAACTCCCCAAGGGGAGATTATTTCCCGGAGCCCCTCTGTTTTTCAAGGGTATTATAAGATGCCCGAGGAGACAGCAAAAACTTTGCGCGATGGTTGGCTTCATTCCGGAGATACTGGATTTATAGATGCTGATGGGCATTTGGTCGTTTTCGATCGGACAAAAGATGTAATGACTTTAAGCGACGGCTCAAAATTTGCTCCCCAATACTTGGAATCTCGCCTAAAATTCAGTCCCTATATAAAAGATGTCTGGGCAATTGGTGATCATCGCCCTTATATTTCTTGCGTCATTTGCATCGATTATGGCGTAGTTGGCAAATGGGCGGAAGACCGCAACATTGCTTATACCAGCTATCCGGAACTATCTCAAAAACCAGAGGTCTACAATCTAATAAAAAAAGAAATTATAAAAATGAACAAGGATTTGCCGCCTGCGGCGCGCGTCCGCAAATTTGTAAACTTATACAAAGAATTTGATGCCGATGATGATGAATTAACGCGGACGCGCAAATTGCGCCGAGCCTTTGTCGAGATGCGTTATAAAGACATTGTTGACGCTCTCTATGGGCAAACTGATGTAGTCCACATGGATACAAATATTACTTATGAAGATGGCCGAGTTGTGCATATTAGGACTGACTTAAAGGTAATGGAAATAGAAGATTGATTGGCTAAGATGCCGGTTAATTCCAGCACTTGAGCCAGGAGGAAGCATGGAAATTTTTTTGCAGCTTTTTATAACGGGGATTTTGGTAGGGAGCATATATGCCCTGGTAGCCTTAGGCTGGACTTTGATTTATAAATGCTCCGGAGTCCTTAATTTAGCTATGGGGGAACTTACCCTAATCGGCGCCTATGTATGCCTAACTTTTTATAATTGGGGCATTCCTTTTGTCTTAGCTTTAGTTTTTACTCTCCTGGTTGGTTTTTGTTTAGGTCTTTTAACCGAACACTTATTCCTCCGGCCGATGATAGGAGAACCAGTGCTCAGCGTAATTATGGTGACCGTAGGGCTTTCTTTTTTCTTTAAGGGAATAGTTGAGCTAATTTGGGGAACTGATACTGTGGTTTTTACTCCACCAGTTTTTCCTATTGAACCAGTATTTATAGGCAAGATCGTAGTTAGCCAAGTTTATCTTTGGGCTTTTGTAGCTTCCCTTATCCTTCTCTTAATTTTTGTGGCCTTCTTTAAATATACTAAATGGGGTCTTTCCATGCAGGCTACGGCAGATGACGAAATGGCCGCTCTCTCTTTAGGAGTAAATGCGAAGGTAGTATATGCTCTGGCCTGGGCCATTGCCTTTATGGCCGCGGGAGTTGGGGGAACCTTATTAGGTAATATAAATGGACTTAACATCTCTGTAGGCTATTTGGGTTTATTGGTCCTACCAGCAGTCGTCTTGGGTGGCTTAAATTCTGTTCCTGGTGCTATCGTCGGGGGTTTAGTAATTGGCGTCCTCCAGAATTTAGCTGACGGTTATTTGAGCCGCTTTACCCCGGGGGGAATCAAAGATATTTTTCCTTTCATAGTAATGGTCATCATCTTACTGTTTAAACCTTACGGCCTCTGGGGATGGGTACGGATCGAACGAGTATAAAAAACAATAAGCGCTTAGCGCAAGGCGCATAGCCTTTTTGGGGAGAACACCGATGGGTTTTCGTCCTTGTGGGGTATACCACCAAAGTTACCGTCAAGATCATGCTTGGTGGCAGACAAAATTTGTTTGGGGCAAGATGGTTCTTTTATTCTTCACCATTTTTATTTTGATTCCCCAATTTGCTGGTTTATATTTGATCTCCGTTGCTAATATAGTAGGTTATACAATCTTAGCCGCCTTGGGCGTCCAGCTCTTAATCGGCTATTGCGGACAAGTAACTTTAGGGCATGCGGCTTTTATTGCCGTAGGAGCATATACAAGTACCATTTTAATGCTCCAATTACATCTGCCCTATCTTCTTACCTTGCTCATCGGAGGAATTTTTGGCGGGATATGGTGTGTACTTTTTGGCCTTCCTTCTGCCCGCGTGAAAGGGTTTTACCTCATTATGACTACCATGGCGGCTCAATTTATAACCGTGGAATTCTTGATTACCCAATATGTAAGTCAAATCGGGGGCAGAGGTATGGCTTTTTCGATCCCCCCGGGAACGGTAAAGATCGGCCCTTGGATTATTAAAGATGAAATAGATGTTTATTATCTCATGATAATTTTAGTCGTGGCTTGTAATTTCATCTTGGCTAATCTAATGCGCTCCCGGATTGGACGAGCTTGGATTGCCATTAGGGATAACGATATTGCGGCGGAGACTTTGGGTGTAAACATCGTTTTTTATAAACTTTTAGCTTTTTTTGTCGCCGGGTTCTTTGGTGGTATTGCCGGGGCCTTTTGGGTTACGTCCCTGGCTGCGGTCAGTCCTGAGCATTTTCAATTCGGCTGGTCTCTTTGGTTAGTTGGCGTAATTCTTATCGGGGGTGTGGGGAGTATCCATGGTACTATTTTTGGAGCAATGTTTATGACTTTGATTCCCGAAGGGCTGAAGGCTTTAATTTTTATGTTAACTCAGAGCCCTACTTTTGTGGATATCTTCCCCTTTTTGCCCCATTTATTAGAGAAGTTTCTGTATGTAAAAGAAGCCATCTTCGGCTTGGCTATTGCCCTTTTTCTTATTTTTGAGCCTAATGGTCTGGCTTATCGGTGGTGGCAGGTCAAAAATTATTTTAATTTGTGGCCCTTTTCTTATTAAGGGAAAAAATGGAAAATTTAAGGGGGTGAGAGCAGATCTAAAAAGCATTTAAATTTATTAATCTTAGAGGAGGTAAAATATGCGTAAGAAAATTAAGTTTCTTTCATGGATAGGTGCTATATTAGGTTTTATTTTTTTCATTAGCTATGCTCACGCTCAGGAAGTGCGCTTAGGAGCACTTCAGGATCCACTGGAGCAACTTCGGATGTGGGTAAAGATGAAGCTATGGGAGTTAGAGAAGCTGTTCAGTATTACAACGATACCGGCGGGATTAATGGTAAGAAAATTCGTTTATTTCAGTATGATTATGGTTACCGAGTTCCAGAAGCGATAACGACTTATAAAAGATTCCGAGATTATGACAAAGTCGTCATGGTTTTAGGCTGGGGGACTGGTGATACGGAAGCCTTGTCGCCCACCATCAATGCTGATAAAATGCCCTATCTTTCCAGCTCCTTCTCTGGTCACCTTTGTGATCCCAAAAAGACTCCTTATAATTTTGTTTATGGCACAGATTACTCCACTAATGCCCGCGGCGCCATAACTTACTGGTATGAAGAGGTTTGGAAGAAAGATCCCAAATGGAAAGGCCTGCGCGAGAAGGGAGCAAAACCCAAATTCGTCTGTTTTATGGATACGGCCTCTCCATATGCCACCGCTCCGATCAAAGCAATTAAAGATCAAGCCAAAATTTTAGGGTTTGAAGTTGGACCTGATGCCAATGTGCCCTTAACGGCGCTGGACACCAAAAGCCAAGTTTTAGCCGCGAAGAATTTCGGCGCCAATTTAGTTTGGCATGGAAATACCACTATGTCCGTCTCGGCCGCCCTCAAAGATGCCTATGCTTTGGGACTGGGCGCCGATCACATCATTAATAATTGGGGCTTTGATGAAAACCTGCCGAAATTAGCCGGAGCAGCTGCGGAGGGGGCAATAGGCTTACTTGCTTGCGCCCTTTTCATAGATGATTATCCAGCTAAGAAAAAGGTAATAGAGTACGCCAAAAAATTAAACCCTGGTATTCCTTTAGAAAACAGGCTTATCCGTACCGTGCAAGGATGGGTCAAGGTCACTTTGGCTGTGGAAGCAATGAAGATAGCGGATAAAGCAGGCAAATTAAATGGTCCGGGGATAAAAGAGGCCTTTGAGAGTTTTAGGGAGTGGCCTGGGTTGAGAGAATTTGGGGGGCAATCGGTGACGATTACGCCCACTGATCACCGTTATAGCTCAATTGTGCGCATAGGTCGGGTAATTAAAGGTAGACCCCAGACTGTGGGTGAGATTGATATGCGGGCCAAATATCCTGATCTCTGGGCCGCGTGGTTAGGATGGTAAGGCAGAGGAGTAAAATTTGGAAATCCGGGAAAGTATTCTCAAATTGAACAATATTGAAGTAATGTACCATGAGGTCATTTTAGTCCTCAAGGGTGTTTCGTTGGAAGTGCCGGATGGAGGAATTGTGGCCCTCCTGGGAGCCAATGGGGCTGGGAAATCCACTACTTTAAAATCTATCTCCGGACTCCTCAAACATGAAGATGGGGAAGTTACCGATGGAAGTATTGAATTCAGGGGCGAAATGATCCATCACCTCTCTGCCGAGGAGATTGCCAAGAGAGGCATCTTTCAGATTATTGAAGGGAGGAGGGTATTTGAGCATCTTACTGTCGAAGAAAATTTGCGTGTCGGGGCCCATTTGACGAGGGATACGGCAGCGATCAAAAAAAGATTAGAGATGGTTTATAGCTATTTTCCCAGGTTAGTGGAGCGGAGAAATGTTTTAGCTGGCTTTACGAGCGGAGGAGAACAACAGATGACTGTAATTGGCCGAGCGCTGATGGCCCAGCCTAAATTAATGCTCCTGGATGAACCATCTATGGGTCTGGCCCCCCTTTTAATCAAAGAGATTTTCGAGATTATAACCAAATTAAACAAAGATGAAAAAATTCCGCTTCTTTTAGTGGAACAGAACGTTAAATTAGCCCTAACAGTAGCACCTTATGCCTATGTATTGGAGAACGGTCGTTTAGTGATGCATGATACTTCAGAAAAACTTAAAGAGAATCCTGATATCCGTGATTTTTATTTGGGGCTTTCCGATTTAGGAGAGCGCAAGAGTTTTCGGCAAGTAAAACATTATAAGCGCCGCAAAAGGTGGTTGACTTAAAATTTTTCGGCAGCAAATGAAAGGGGGTAAGTCATGCGCAAAGGAATTTTATTATTGCTCATGGGGATACTACTCATAGGAGGAATGGAGGCGTGCAAACCAGGCCTCTTGCCCACTGAGGAAAGTGGCAAGCCAAAAGTGACTTTGGAAAGAGTGGAGGTAATGAGCTACTTTCCTTGGGCGGATTTGCCGGCCCGCACGCCCTTAGCTTTGGGTTTCGTATTCAATATAAACAATCCCAGTGGCTATAACATCAAGCTCGATAATATTAAATTTACAGTCTCTTTTGAAGCAGCGCCCGATAAATATATTGAAATAGCCACACCTACTTCTTACGATCAAATATATTTTCCACCGGCTACTATTAGTCAATATCGGGTAGTGAGCATAATTGATTCAGCCACTATAAGATTAACTCTCTTAGTAGCTCAAGCACCAAAAGTGCAAGAATGGAAGTTGAATATTCCCGAATTAATCAAGAATTGGTACACCAAAGTGGGTGATTTTGCTTTCGGAATTAAAGTCTCGGAGGGCATGGCCGTATTTAATAGCGAGCGAGGAGATATTTTCGTTCCTTTTGAAGGAAAATTTCCTAAAAAATAAGCATTAGAAAAAGGCCTGAGGATTTGATTGATTTATTTGCCCACTTGCCAGCAGTGGGAAACTATAAATAGGGAAACTCAGGCCTTTTCTATTATTCATGGAGGAAGATCTGACCGTCGATCACTTTTAAATCTAAACCTGAGCCGCGATTGAAAAATTTATGTCTAGTTCAGGCAAAAGCAGCCGGGGCTCATTAAAATGACTCGCCGGTTCTTTCATGAGAACTGGTGGAGAAGATTGAGCTTATCTTGGCTGAGAAACAAGCTTATTTTTCAGCATTTTTAGCTAAGATAGGCCAGTTCCCACCGTTCTTTGGGGAAAGAAGGTGGGTAAGAAATTTATCAAAAACTTACCGACGGCCAGGAAGTAGATTTTTTGACAACTTTTTAAATTTGTGTTAGGAATTATTTAAATTAAGTCTTTTCCCGGAAAGGAGAAAAGAAGTGTTCTCTATTGTGGAAACAAAACTTTTAGCCGCAGCAGTAAAACAATTTAAAATTTATGCTCCCGATATTGCCAAGAAAAGGAAACCAGGCCAATTCGTTGTTTTACGCATAAATGAGGAAGGAGAGAGAATTCCTTTGACTATTGCTGATGCGGATCCCGAAGCTGGGACCATAACTATTATCTTCCAAGAAGTGGGCAAATCCACTGAACATCTGGGAAAATTAAAAGCGGGAGAAGCTATTGCTGATTTAATAGGCCCTTTGGGAGTACCCACGCATGTAGAAAAATTTGGGACTGTCGTTTGTATTGGTGGGGGTATTGGAATTGCGCCCGTTTACCCGATTGCCAGGGCTATGCGGGAGGCTGGGAATACGGTCATTTCCATAATTGGAGCACGAACTAAGAATCTCTTGATCTTAGAAGAAGAAATGGCCAAAGTATCGCATGCCCTAAAAATATCCACGGATGACGGTAGTTATGGGTATCATGGGTTTGTGAGCGATGTATTACAAAATATGCTCGATGAAGGGATGCATATGGATTTGGTAGTTGCTATAGGACCTGTGCCTATGATGCGCGTAGTTTGTAATGTTACCCGCAACCATAAAATAAAAACCATCGTCAGCCTTAACCCCATCATGGTGGATGCTACCGGAATGTGCGGAGCCTGCCGCGTTTCCGTGGGCGGCAGAACTCGTTTTGTGTGTGTGGATGGGCCAGAGTTTGATGGTCACGAAGTGAATTTTGCAGAATTAGTAAAACGGCAGCGAGCCTACTTAGAGCAAGAAAAATTGGCTTTAGAAATTTATCGCCGCCAGGGAGGAACCTGTTCTGGGAGGTAAAAGCGAATGACTGAAGAAACCCCAAAGAAAAAGAAAGCGCAAATCCCCAGGCAGAAAATGCCTGAGCAAGATCCCCAAGTAAGAGCAAAAAATTTTGAGGAAGTACCTTTTGGTTATCCACCCGAGCTGGCCTTATTGGAGGCCAGTCGTTGTTTACAATGTAAGAAACCTTCTTGTGTAGAGGGTTGCCCAGTTTCTATCGATATTCCCGGGTTTATTTCTCTTATCCTTAAAGAGGATTTTTTAGGGGCAGCCCGCAAAATAAAAGAAATGAATAGCTTGCCCGCAGTTTGTGGTCGAGTTTGCCCCCAAGAGGATCAATGTGAAAAACTATGTGTCTTGGGCAAGAAAGGGGAACCAGTGGCTATCGGCCGACTGGAGCGCTTTGCAGCGGATTTCGAGCGGAGGCAGGGAGAATTTACCATGCCCCCCATGGATCGTTCCACAGGAAAGAAAGTGGCCGTGGTGGGCTCTGGGCCGGCCGGCTTAACTCTCGCTGGCGATCTAATAAAGAAAGGCCATCAAGTCACTATTTTTGAAGCTCTCCACAAAGCCGGGGGAGTTTTAGTTTATGGAATTCCGGAGTTTAGACTTCCCAAAGCCATTGTTCAGGCAGAAGTAGAATATCTGCAAAAATTGGGAGTGGAAATCAGGACGAACATGGTCATAGGGAAGATTTATACGGTGGATGAGTTGTTGGCCAATGGTTATGATGCTGTTTTTTTGGGCACGGGTGCCGGATTACCTACCTTCATGAATATTCCGGGAGAGAATTTAAACGGAGTATATTCGGCCAATGAATACCTTACGCGCTCGAACTTAATGAAAGCCTACCTTTTCCCCAAGTATGATACACCTATAGCCAGAGGGAAAAAGGTTGCTGTCTTAGGTGGGGGAAATGTAGCCATGGATGCGGCCCGGACGGCTTTACGCTTGGGAGCAGAGGATGTATATATCGTCTACCGCAGGTCCAAGAAAGAATTGCCGGCCAGAATTGAAGAAGTACACCACGCGGAAGAAGAGGGCATTAAGTTTCATTTTTTAACTCTCCCTGTGGAAATTTTGGGCAATGAAGATGGCTGGGTATGCGGCATGAGGTGCCAGCGCATGGAATTAGGAGAACCCGATGAATCTGGTCGCCGTCGCCCAATTCCTATTCCTGGTTCTGAGTTTGATTTAGAAGTAGATATGGTAATAGTGGCTATTGGCACGGGGGCCAATCCATTGATTCCTTCGACTACTCCTGATTTGAAGACCAATAAATGGGGTTACATAGTGGCCGATCCAGAAACAGGAGCTACTAGTAAAAAAGGAGTTTACGCGGGAGGAGATATTGTTACCGGCTCAGCTACGGTTATATTAGCCATGGGGGCGGGCCGGAAAGCGGCCCAGGCGATTCATAAATATTTGATGGGTTGAAGCAGAGAGCTGGCAAAAGATTTGACAAATTTTAAAGCTGATGAGAAAATAAGCCAATAATTTTTTAAAGGAGGCGAATAAAACTCATTAGAACCCAAGCTGGGTAGGGAAGGTGGTGTAAATCCACCGCTGCCCCGCAACTGTAAGCGGAGCGAAAGCCACCAGAAACGCGAGGCCCAAGGCTTAAGGGTAGAAGGCGAAATATTTAAAAGACTATTCCTTGGGCTTTGAGCCCTGAAGTTTCGGCCACTGGACAATGTCCGGGAAGGCGTGGTGAGTAGGAAGCCGCAAGCCAGGAGACCAGCCCAGCGGGGAAAAATCTCGACCCTTCCGAGGGGAAGGGGGTAGAGAATCGTCAAGATTTAAAACCCCAATCTTCTCCTTTGAAGGTTGGGGTTTTTTATTTTTGCACCGCTAAGAGCGCTAGGATTTAAATCCTAATTAATTTTGAAATGGGAAAAATTTTTCCCTTGGTCTTCAGCGAGCTCGGTGGTTAAAATTTCTTATGCCAAAAAAGATTATTTTTATAACGGGCGGGGTTAGGAGTGGGAAGAGTCAGTTTGCTTTGCAAATAGGCCAGGAATACCCAAGGCCCAAAGCATATTTAGCCACGGCTCAAGCCTTAGATGAAGAGATGGCCCAAAGAATTAAGCGGCACAAAGAAAGTCGATCCTGGGAGTGGGAGACAATAGAAGAACCCCGGCAAATTGTTAAAACGATCAAAGAAAGAGGAGATGAGTTTAGCTTAATCCTCATTGATTGCTTAACTTTATGGATTTCTAACCTGCTCCTGGACGGCTGGGGCGCAGAAAAAATTCTAAATGAAACAGATGATTTGCTAAAGGCCTGTGGCCAAACAGAATGTTCCTTTATCATTGTGAGCAATGAAGTAGGTTGGGGAATTGTGCCCGATAATGAGACGGCGAGGTTTTTTCGGGATATAACTGGAATGGTGCATCAAAAAATGGCCCAGGAGGCCGATGAAGTATTTTTAATGGTCTGTGGGCTGCCCCATAGGCTAAAAGGGCCCGATAAGTTAAGTATCGGATAAAATGTAAGGACCTAAGCATGACTGGCCCAGACTTAGAAAAAATAGGGCGCGAAAAGTTGGCGGCTATCCAACCTTTAAAAGAAGAGTTTTTTTCTTTAGCCCAAAAGAGATGGGATTCTCTTACTAAACCGCAGGGGAGTTTAGGGCAATTGGAAGAAATAGCCAAGCAATATGTGGCCATAGTAGAAAATTTAAGTCCCCAAATAGAAAAAAAAATAATTTATGTCTTTGCTGCTGATCATGGAGTGGTCGCTGAAGGAGTGAGCGCTTATCCCAAAGAAGTTACTTCCCAAATGGTATATAACTTTTTGCGGGGGGGAGCTGGGATCAATGTGTTAGCGCGGCAGGCCAAAGCGCAAGTGGTGGTAGTTGATGTCGGGGTAGATCATGATTTTGGCCTAATTCCTGGTTTAGTAAATCGGAAAGTGGCGCGGGGGACGAGAAATATTGTCCAGGGGCCGGCGATGACCAAAGAAGAAGCTTGGGAGGCTATAAATGTGGGATTGGAGATGGCGGATCAAGCCTACCAAGAAAAAGCAGATTTAGTAGGTACTGGAGATATGGGTATAGGTAATACTACGCCCTCCAGTGCCATCCTGGCTGCTTTGACTGGTCTTCCTCCAGAGAAGGTTACTTATCGGGGGACAGGGATTGATGACCATTCTTTACAGCGCAAGATCCAAGTAGTCCACAAGGCTTTAACGATTAACCAGCCTGACCCTCGAGATCCTATAGATGTATTGGCCAAAGTAGGTGGTTTAGAGATTGGGGCAATAACTGGCTTAATAATTGGCTGCGCTTTCCATAGAATTCCCCTAGTGGTAGATGGTTTTATCTCCACGGCTGGAGCTATGATTGCTTGTGCCCTGAATTCGCTTATTAAAAGATATATATTTGCCGCGCATGAATCCGCTGAAATAGGCCATCGGTTTATGTGGAAGGAATTAGAGGCCAAACCCATTTTAAATCTTTCCCTAAGATTAGGGGAAGGAACAGGGGCAGCTTTGGCCATAGGGATAATCGAAGCAGCTCTTAAATTATTTAGAGAGATGGCTACCTTTGCCGAGGCAGGAGTTTCCCCCAAGGAAAAATGAGGGCTTTCTTCTTAGCTTGGCAATTTTTAACCATCCTTCCTGGAAAAAGGGGCGAAAGGGAAATTGCCCCTCACCTGTGGGGTCGCTCTATGGCCTTTTACCCCCTCATCGGTTTAATCTTGGGATTAATCCTCTGGTCAGTATATTTCCTACTAGTTTTCTTTCTCCCCCGGAATCTTGCTGATGGCTTGCTCATTACTTTACTGATTATTTGTAATGGGGCTTTGCACTTAGATGGCTTAGCTGATACTTGCGATGGATTGGCCTTTGGGAAAACAGCGGAAGAAAGGTTGCGGATAATGAAGGATCACCGTGTAGGCACGTTTGGTGTGTTAAGCCTAATAGTGATTTTAGGAATTAAATTTCTTTCTTTAAATTCCCTTCCGGACTGGTCCGTAATGAACATCTTACTTCTGGCCTTAGTTTTGAGTCGCTGGAGTATGGTGCAAATGACTTACCGTGCTCCTTATGCGCGCCAAGAAGGTGGCCTAGGACGTGCCTTTAAGGATAGTTTAGGCAAAAAGGATATGGTTTTGGCTACATCTTTTTCTCTTTTCCTCAGCTTTATTCTTTTTCGTTTTTGGGGAATGCTCCTCTGGCTGGCTGTGGGGATTTTTACTTTGGGGCTGCAAAAATTTTTTGAGAAAAAATTTAATGGTTTTACGGGAGATACTTTAGGCGCCACTAACGAATTGAATGAAGCAGTGGTCTTTATTTTAGCTTCAGGGTTAATCAACATTTTAGAACTTTAAGGAGAGAAAGGTTTATAAGCATGGCTAGTGGATCGGCTCGTCTCTACTTGATTCGTCATGGAGAAGTAATCAACCATGGCGTATATAATGGGCATACCGATGTGGATGTTACCCCTTTGGGCATTAAACAAATGGAGAGTTTACGAGATCGCCTCCGCGAAAAAAAGATAAGGGCTATATACGCGAGTGATTTAAGACGAACTCGGCTAGGCGCTGAAATCATTGCCCAACCGCACCCAGTGGTTCCTCAGTATTTCAGCGAGTTTCGAGAGATGAATTTTGGTCGATGGCAAGGACTGACTTATAAAGAGGTTATGGAGAAATATCCTGAAGATATTCCCCGGTGGCTGCAAGATTTGGAAAATTTCCGTATTCCCCAAGGTGAAAGCCTCAGGGATGTGCAAGAGCGGGTGTTACCTAAAGTTAAAGAATTAATCGCTAAACACCAAGGAGAAGATTTTGTTTTAGTTTGTCATGGAGCGGTTAATCGCGTAATAATTGCTGATGCTCTCCACCTCCCCCTGGCTCATTTGCTCCGCATCGAGCAAGACTACGGGTGTTTGAATATCATCGAATACTCTTCTTCTTGGAGTGTGCTAAAGCTGATCAATGGCTAAAAGAGTTAATAATCTCTGCGGAAAGACAGGAAGAAGGGCCAGCTTAATATTAATGGCTTTCTTTTTGGGGAGCGGATGGTCCTGGATTATGGCGGCCACTTTCACTGATGAAGTGGGTCGCCAATTGGAATTACCGCGGCCGCCCCAACGGATAATTTCCTTGGCGCCCAGCATTACGGAGATACTCTTTGCTTTGCAACTGGAAAAAAAGATAGTAGGCGTAAGCAATTTTTGTCAATTTCCTCCCGCCGCCAGGAAAAAAGAAAAGATCGGGGATTATGCTCATCCTTCCTTAGAAAAGATAGTGGCTCTGAAGCCAGATTTGGTGGTGGGCTTGGCTGAAGGCGAATTAAAAAGTTTAGTAGTCAGATTGGCCGAGTTAAAAATACCTGTTTACATTTCTAACCCTGGTAACGTGGCCGAGATAATTGATTCTGTACGTCGAATCGGCGAAGTTACTTCGGCGGCGCAAAAAAGCTTAGAGATAGCTGCCGAAATGAGCAAAAGAATAAAACAAATTCGGGAAAAAGTTAAAGGCTTTTCCCAACCGCGGGTGCTCCATGTGCTTAACTTCGACCCTTTGCTCAGTGCCGGCAAAGGAACTTTTATCGACGATTTAATCCGTTTAGCCGGCGGGCGGAATTTAGCAGAAACGGCTGTAGGAAAATATCCCCGCTTGAGTATAGAAGAAGTGTTGGCGTTGGATCCGGAAGTAATTCTCTTAGCCTCGATGAAATCTGCAGATCCCTTACTTGAACAACGACAGTGGTGGGAGCGGTGGAAAACGATTACGGCTGTGCGGCAGGGGCGCGTCTATGTGTTGGAAGCTGACCTCATCCATCGCCCTTCACCGCGGATCGTAATCGGGCTGGAGGAAGTGGCCAGGGCGCTGCACCCCGAGGCCTTTAAAATTCATTGAACATTTTTTTAAATGGTTGGCCCATGGGACGGTGGACTCTAAGAAGGTGGATAGGATGGATTTTAATCTTGAGTATTTTATTACTCGGCATGGCCGGAGTATCCATTTCTTTGGGAGCAGTGCGCATTCCTTTGCTGGAGACTTGGTCAATTATACTCAACCATTTTTTCCATTTCCATTTTTCGCCCACCTGGACAGAAAATAATGCGGCCATAATTCTGAAAATCCGCCTTCCCCGAGTTTTGTCGGCCATCATGGTGGGGGCGGCCCTCTCTCTCTCCGGCGCTGTCTTGCAGGCCCTTTTACGTAATCCTCTGGCTGATCCATTTATCCTGGGCATTTCCAGCGGAGCAGCTTTAGGTGCTGTTTTGGCCATTCTTTTGGGGTGCGGCGCTTTTCTTTTCGGCCATTATGCCATTCCCGGAGTGGCATTCTTGGGAGCCTTAATGACCATCTTCTTGGTTTACTTTATCTCCCGCGTCGCCGGGCGGGTCCCCACCCAAACCATGCTCTTAGCCGGAGTAATAGTTAACTCTTTTTTTTCCGCCATCATCATGTTTCTCATCTCAGCTACAAGTAATGAAAAACTTCATGGTGTTACTTTCTGGCTGATGGGGAATTTAGAGTTCTTGTCTTTCCAATTTTTTAGACCTGTTTTTTTCTATTTGCTTATTGGGAGTCTGCTCCTTTTTTATTTAGCCAAGGATTTAAACCTCCTTTCTTTAGGTGAAGAGACGGCGGCCGGATTAGGGGTAGAAGTGGAGAGGTTAAAAAAAATCTCCTTTCTTTTAACTTCTTTGATCACCGGAGCAGTGGTGGCCGTTTCGGGGTTAATCGGCTTTGTCGGCTTAATTATTCCCCATTTGGTCCGTTTACTATGGGGGCCGGACCATCGCTTTTTATTACCGGCGGCGGCAATTTTAGGTGGTTTATTTCTGGCAGCGGCCGATACTGTGGCGCGGACAATTATGGCCCCGAATGAAATTCCCGTAGGCGTTATTACGGCGCTCAGCGGAGCCCCTTTTTTTATTTATTTATTAAGGAAAAAAGGGCATGTCGTCTACCATTAGCTTAGAAGGAGTATGGTTTGGTTATCCCGAGCGGCAAATTTTCGCCGAACTAAATTTTTCTCTGGAGAAAGGGGAAATTTTGGGTTTGATTGGTCCCAATAGTTCAGGTAAAACCACCTTGCTAAAAATTATGGCCGGCCTCTTGCCTCCGCAAAAAGGAAGAGTTCTCCTTAATGGCCAAGACCTACGTTCTTTTTCGCGAGCCCAAGTTGCCCGGCACATTGCCGTCGTCCCTCAAGAGGTACATGTGCCTTTTTCTTTTACGGTGGCCGAGATCGTCCTTATGGGCCGAGCCCCTTACTTAAAACGGTTAGGGTGGGAGAAAGCTCACGATTTAAAAGTTGCCCAGGAAGCCATGGCCCTAACGGATGTGGCCGGTTTAGAAAATCGGTTTTTCTGGGAGCTGAGCCAGGGAGAAAAACAAAGAGTATTAATAGCCCGGGCCTTAGCGCAAGAGGCCCAGGTGCTCCTCATGGATGAACCCACATCCCATTTGGACCTTAACCACCAAATAGAGATAAATGAATTAATGCAAAGACTGAATTCGGAGAAGAAACTAACGGTGTTACATATTTCTCATGATCTAAACCTGGCCGCAGAATTTAGTCATCGTTTAGTCCTCTTGCATCAGGGGGCAGTATTTGCCAGAGGAAGACCGGAGGAAGTCCTTACCGAAGAGAATATCCGCCGGGTATATGAAATGGAAGTAGTGATCGAGAAAAATCCTTTTTCAGGTGTCCCCCGGGTTTTGGCCATTGCTGCTAGCTTGAAAAGTATTCAGCCCGAAAAAAGGACTATTCATCTCATTTGCGGAGAAGGAAGCGGGGCAAATTCAGTGCGCCGACTTCTTTTACGGGGATACCGGGTTTCCTTAGGGGTTATTAATATGGGCGATACTGACCAAAAGATAGGCCAGATTCTTAATTTGCCTATGGCCTTAGAAGAACCCTTCTCCCCTATCTCGGCGCGGGCTTTTCAAGAAAATCAAAGATTGGTCAGCCAAGCTGATCTGGTCGTGGTCGAGAGATTTCACATAGGCCCGGGGAATTTAGCTAATCTACAGCTCGCCCTCGAAGCCTTAAGAAGAAAGAAACCCGTAATTGTATTGGAGAATAAACTGAATTTTGATTTTACCGGGGGAGAAGCCGAAAAATATTATGGTCGTCTGCAGGAAGAAGGAGCCATCTTTATTCCCGATCACTCTCGTCTGTTGGAAGAAATAGAGAAGGTTTTTCAAAGAGAAAAGATGCCGGATGAAGCAAGAGCTTGCTAAAGAGGCCGACTTATTATTTCGGCCAATTTAAAAAGAAGGAGGGAAAGTCATCGCCTTCGCGGCTTAAGGGAAGGTGGTGTAAATCCACCGCTGCCCCGCAACTGTAATGGGAACGAAAGCCACTGGGAAACGTAAGGCAGGAGGCGAAAGGGGTAAGACGTAAAAGAAAAAATAACTTCCTCTTTCGTTTTCGGCCGTAAGGTTTCAGCCACTGGACTTGGTCTGGGAAGGCGTGGCGAGTAGGTCGCCCTGAGCCAGTAGACCTGGCCTCGAAGGAAGCTTTCCAGCCTTTCGCGGGAAAGGAGGAAACAAAAATGAGGAGAAGTAAGGTTTGGGGATTTTTAATTTTGTTGGGGCTATTTATTTTTAACCAGAATGTTTTTGCGACGGAAGTGCAAATGGAGCAAGTGGTAGTAACGGCAACCAAAACAGAGATCGCCATAAGTGAATCACCGCAAGCGATAGGTGTTTTAACCAAAGAAGAAATTAGCAAATACCCGCAGCTAACTTTGGGGGAAATTATCCAGCAAGCAACAGGTGTAGAAGTAAGTCAATATGGCCCAAGAGGAGCTGTTTCCTTACCCAAAATTAGAGGCGCGGAAGCAGAGCAAGTTTTGATTTTGATCAATGGACGCCGCATCAATGATGCTCAATCGGGAAAATTTGATCTAAGTAATTTGCCTATAGTTAAGGATGATATCGAAAGAATTGAGGTACTCCGGGGATCCGCCTCGGCTCTTTATGGGGCAGACGCTATGGGTGGGGTTATTAATATTATTACGAAAAGGCCTTCTGGCGATCCTTATACGCGAGCGGTGGTGTCCTATGGACGATTTGATACGCAGAATTATTCCCTTACGCATCACTGGCAACCCGGTGCTTTTGGGTACGGCTTGTCCATAGCCAAAGAAAAAGCAAACGGCTATCGTCCTAACAGTGATTTAGATGCGCTAATTTTGAGCGGGCAGCTTAATTATGAATTTAATCCGGGCCACCGCGTAAATTTAGCCACCCGTTTTACCACTAAAGAAATTGGTGTTCCGGGCTCAGAAACTTATCCTGATCCGGACGATCGTCAGCAAGATGAAATAACGCAAATAGATTTTAATTATCACGGGAAATTCCAACCCTTGGACCTCAATTTTAAAGGCTTCCAGAACATATACCGTCGCACTTTTGAGCAAGGAAGCCAAGGAATAAACATAGGAGCTCCTTTTTTACACAAGAATTTGGCCACTGGAGGAGAGATGCAAATAACCTCCTCTTTTTTCAAGGCTCATTTCTTAACAGGTGGTGCCGAAATAATCAAAGATCGAGTGGATAGCAGTGCCTTAGGGGTGCACGAGGCCACCCGCGGAGCTTTATATGTGCAGGATGAGATAGAAATAGCTCAACCTCTAACCTTAACGCTTGGTTTACGATTTGATGCCCATTCCATATATGAAGATCAATTCAATCCCCGTCTGGGAGTGCTTATTAGATTACCTGAGGATGTACGCCTGCGGGCTTCGGTGGGCCGTTCGTTCCGCGCTCCAACTTTTGATGATCTTTACTGGCCAGAAGATGCCTTTGTAGCCGGAAATCCCAATTTGCAGCCGGAGAAGGCTTGGGCTTATGAAATAGGCGGAGAGAAAAAATTCGGAAAATTAGCTGTTTTCCGCGCTGCCGGATTTTTGCGGGAAGTAAAGGACCTTATCTATTGGGCTATGGGAGAAGATTGGAAATTCCGGCCGAGCAATGTGAGGTCGGCGAAAATTTGGGGAGGAGAAATTGAGCTAATTTTTCATCCTTTACCAGTTCTTTCTATTCCTATAAACTACTCCTATATTTACCCGCGTGATGAAGACACGGGTGAGCCGATTGCGGCGAAACCGAAACAGATATTAAATGTTGGCTTGGAATATACAACTCCTTTTGGCCTGAAGGCTTCACTGCGGGGCCGATATGTGGAGTATTGGCTAAATCAGACGAGCAAGTTAAATCGCGATCATTTTGTGCTAGATGCCCAGGTAGCTTATGAATTTAAAGTATATAAGAAATTTAAAGGGGAAGCCTTCCTTGCTTTAAATAACACCTTTAATAGGCAATACCAAATCGTGGAAGGCTATCCCATGCCTCCTCAGGCCTTGAGCGGTGGAATATCCTTTACTTTTTAAATTTATTTAAATTAGCTTCACTCCCCTCCCCCTTTCGAGGCTGTGTCGCCTTAGTGATTGACTTGAATGGGCCGAGAGGTCTGAAAAAGACCGAAGGCCTGCCTCTGACCATCTCCTTCAATTAAGACACAGTCTCTTCGGGGAGAGGTTGAGTGAGGGATAATTTATGAAAAAAGAATGGGTTTTTGAGAAGATTGAGGTAGAATGTTACGCTGGCTATAGAGGCCAAGAGCTACCGCGGGCCTTTGCTTATCTTGGACGGCGCTATGAGATTTTAGAAATAATAGACCGCTGGTATGAAGGAAAGATGGATCCCACAGCTCCCCGGCGAGATTATTTTAAAGTGAGAACTACTGAAGGTGATATTTTCTTGTTAAGGTACACCCCTCAAGATGATAACTGGGTGCTTTGCCGAAAGGTTCCTTCTCCCCGGTTTTCGAATAATTAATAAATTTGTCTCCATTAGTCTTTTTATTAGCTTACTGCTTAGATTTAATCTTGGGCGATCCAGAATGGCTTCCCCATCCTATCCGCCTGATCGGCAAGGTCATATCACGGTTAGAAATTTGGGCACGTAAAATAGGTTCCCAGCCCCGCCAATTAAAAATTTTTGGTATTTTTGTGGCTGCTATAGTTGTCACAGGGACTTATTTATTGACATCTTTGGCTATCATCTTAGTCTCAAAAATTTATGGGGTATGGGAATTAGTTCTTTCAGTTTATTTGGCTTATACGACCTTAGCCACTAAAGATTTATACATAGAAACGAAAAGAGTTTTTGAGGCTCTGCAAGAAGGAAATTTGCCGCAGGCCCGGCAAAAGCTTTCTTTAGTGGTAGGCAGAGATACGGTCCACCTTAATGAGCCCGAAATAATCAGGGCGCTTTTAGAAACAATTGCCGAGAATATCAATGATGGCATAATAGCTCCTTTGTTTTATTTGGGTTTAGGAGGGCCGTCTTTAGCTCTGACTTATAAGGCCATAAATACCCTTGATTCCATGTTAGGATATAAGCATGAAAAATTTTTGCATTTAGGGTGGGCCTCTGCTAAGTTAGATGATTTAGCAAATTTTATCCCAGCCAGAATAAGCGGATTAATTATAGTTCTATCTGCTGCTTTTTTAGGAAAACCTTGGCGGGAGGCTTATAAGATTATGTGGCGCGATCATAAGAATCATGATAGCCCGAATAGCGGTTGGCCGGAGGCGGCTATGGCTGGAGCATTGGGCTTGCGCTTCGGAGGTGTTAATTATTATTTTGGGGAGCCGAGTCGAAAGCCTTTTATTGGCGAGGGGAGAAAAGAATACGAATTAAATGATGTACCGGAAGCGTGGAAGATTTTATACCTCTCCTCTTTTTTAATGTTTATTTTTCTTTTTTCTATATTATGCTGGATAAAAGGTTTCTTATTTTTTAAATTTTAAACAAGTAAGGGGCCATATGAACAAAATCCACGGCGGCAATATTTATGAAATAGCCCGGCAGTATGGAAAAAAACCCGATAAATTAATTGATTTCAGCGCCTCAATCAATCCCCTGGGCCTTTCTAAAAAAGCAGAAAAAAAAATTAAAGCTAATCTATCTTCAATCGTCCATTATCCTGATGATGAAGGTTTTTTAGTAAGAAAGGTTCTGGCTGAATATCATGGCCTGGCGGAAGAAAATTTCCTTATTGGCGCCGGTTCAACGGAATTTATTTACGCCTTTCCGCAAGTACTCAAGATAAGGCGTGCTTTAATCGTCACCCCCACCTTCAGTGAATACGAGAATGCTTTGGAGAGCTTTGGTGGAACACAGATAGATATGCACTACTTGGAAACGACGGAAGAGGACGGGTTTGAGATTAACGTGGGCAGCCTAATTTCGGCCCTTTTTCTTGGTTATGATGCTCTTTATATCTGTAATCCGAATAATCCTACGGGCGTGCTGACGGAGCGGGAAGATCTCCTAAAAATTCTTAAAATTACCGAGAGGGAAAAAATTTGGTTTATCCTCGATGAAGCTTTTATTGATTTTGTGGAGAAAGAATCTTTAAAAAAAGAGGTAGCATCTTCATGGCGTCTTATTATTATGCGCTCCCTCACAAAATTTTTCGCTCTCCCCGGTTTGCGAATAGGTTACCTCATTTCCCATCCGCAGATAATTGCAGAGTTTAAAAGGAAAAGAGAGCCCTGGAGAGTAAATGCTTTAGCTCAAATAGCGGCCGCAGAGAGCCTGCAGGATAAAAATTATATCCAAAAAACTAAGGAATTGATCGCCCAAGAGAAAGAAAGGTTGATCCAAGGGCTGCGAGCGATTCCGGGATTTATCCCTTATCCAGGAAAAGCGAACTTTCTTTTAGTGCAGATTCATCCCCATTTATGCTTAACGGCCGCGGAGTTGCAGGAAATGTTAATTACGGAGGGAATATTAATTCGGGATTGTCGGTCATTTCACCATCTCGGTCCCTTCTTTTTTCGCCTAGCCATTCGCTCCCCTCAGGAAAACAAAATCCTCCTCCGGGCCTTAAGCAAGATCCGGAAAAAGGTTTAGTGGGGAAAAGAGCCACTATATTCTCCTATTACTCCTCTTACACCATCGATAACAAATTGCACCGAGATGACCGCAAGTAAAAGTCCCATCAGACGCATGAGGACATTTATTCCCGTTTGACCCAAAAGGTTCATCAGGCGGGTGGACTGTTTGAAGATCAAATAACAGCAAAGATTGGTAATTAAGATACAGAGAATGACTATCACTCTGTGGGCCAGGGAAGTGCTCAAGTTAACGAGGACCATAACTGTCGTAATGGCCGCCGGTCCACTAAGCATAGGAATGGCCAAGGGGAAGATAGCCACATCATCTCCCTCAGCGCGCTCGTGTTCTTCCTCCGGAGTGGATTTGGCCCGCGAGCGCCGCGCCTGCAACATACTTAAGGCAATAATAAAAATAAGGATTCCGCCGGCAATTTGGAAAGAGCTCATGGTGACTCGAAAGAGGCGTAAAATCCATTCCCCAATAAAAGCAAAAGCGAGGAGAATAAAAAACGAAGCTAGACAAGCACGCCAAGCAATTTTCTTTCTTTCTTGGGCGCTTACTCCTTCCGTAAGGGCCAAAAAAACCGGTATATTGCCCAAAGGATCAACAATGAAAAAGATAAGGGAGAAAGAAATTAGCGCGAATTCAGCGGTGGAATACATAATTTAAGCAAATTCTCCAAGAATTTTATTAAACCTTATTTTATCCAGTCCTCGCCCCACCAAAGATCCAGATTGCAAAACAGGTAGCATTTCGGTAAAAGTTGGCCGCTCTTGTCGATAAATCACGCCTAAAGGAATAATCTCTCCCCATTTAGCCGCCGTTTTCATGGCTTCTTCCCAGTTAGTAGGATCATAATCAAGGGGTAATTGTTGGCAACGCTTTTTATACCAACTAAAAGTATTAACCTTATTAAAAGAGACACAAGGTTGCAGAATATCCACCAAGGAAAAGCCTTTATGAGTTATAGCCTGCTTGATTAATTCTGTAAGATGATCTTCAAACCCAGCAAAGCCACGGGCGACGAAGCTCGCGCCCATGGCTACGGCTATGGCTATAGGGTTAAAAGGAACTGACCTGACCCCCGTGGGCTGGGCCTTGGTAATAAATCCCCAATCTGAGGTAGGACTGGCCTGGCCTTTAGTCAATCCATAAACTTGATTGTTATGTACTAAAAGAGTTAGGTCAATATTCCGCCTCATGGCGGCTAAAAAGTGATTCCCTCCTTCGCCATAAGTACAACCATCACCACTTTCCACAATTACGGTTAATTGCGGGTTGGCTATTTTTGCGCCGGAAGCTACAGGTAATGCTCGCCCATGGAGTCCATCAAACAAATTAACATTCATATAATGGGGTGCTTTAGCGGCCTGGCCAATCCCGGAGACAAAAAGAACTTGGTAGGGAGCCAATTGTAAAGAGACTAAAGCTTTTTTAACTGCTCTCAGAATTGAAAAATTCCCACAGCCTGGACACCAAGCCGTTTCATAATTTCCATAATGATCTAAATTCACCATAAATTCATTTCTCCTAATTTTCGTAAAATATAATCAGGAGTTATGGGCAATCCATCATATCTGCTTATCTTATGGGAGACAGCCAAGCCACTTTCCCGACGTAAAAGGCTGGCGAATTGTCCAGTGGCATTTCCCTCGATACTTATAATTTTCTTTGCTCCTAAAAAGTACTTGGGGAAATGGTTAGTAGGCAATGGCCATACCTGGGAAAAGTGAAGGGTGCTTACTTTTTGTCCGGCAGCCCTTAGGATTTCAGCCGCTTCAGTCACTGCGCCTTTAGTTGAGCCCCAGGAGAGCAAAAGGAGATCTGCTTCTTCTCCCTCAAAATGAGGGAGGATTATTTCATGTTTTATCCCCTCCATTTTCCTTAATCTCTTCTCCACCATTTTCATGCGGACTTCCAGATCTTCAGTAAGGTGCCCGTCTTCCGTATGCTCATCGCTGCCTGCGACGACTAAATGTTCGCTGAGCCCGGGCAAGAGGCGCGGGGAAACCCCATTTTCGGTAAAGGCAAAACGACGGTAAGGAAGAGAATAAGATTGGTCTTTTAAGAGAAGGGAAACGGGGGTTAAGCCTTCCAAGGTAAACGGTTCTACAGCTCGATAAGAATCAGCAAGAAATTGGTCAGTAAGGATGAATACAGGAGACTGGAATTTCTCCGCGAGATGAAAAGCTTTATAAGTTAAATAAAAGCATTCTTCTACGGTCGCCGGGGCTAAAATAGCCCGCGGAAATTCTCCATGTCCGGCATGGAGCACAAAATTTAGGTCACCCTGCTCAGTGCGTGTCGGCAGACCAGTGGCTGGTCCGGGGCGTTGAGCTACCACGATCACTAAGGGAGTTTCGGTCATTCCGGCCAAACTGACCCCTTCGACCATTAAAGCAAATCCGCCCCCAGAAGTACCTACCATACTTGGCGCACCGGCAAAGGCGGCTCCGATGGCCATATTAATAGCCGCAATTTCATCTTCGGCTTGTTCCACTACTAATTCCATTTCCGCCGCTAAGCGAGCTAAAGTTAAACCTATGGAAGTAGAGGGAGTCATGGGATAAAAGGCGTAGAACTTTAATCCAGCAGAGATCGCCCCTAAGGCAATGGCTTCGTTGCCATGTAAAATTAAACGTTGAGGGGGATCCGAAATTTTCGGCAGCTTAGGTAAAGAAAGGGGTTGAGTTGTAGCCCATTGGTAGGCCGCCTGCAAGACCTGCTGGTTCTCTTTGCTTAGTTCAGCTTTCTTTTTTCCAAAAAATTTTTCCAAAGTTAAGCTAATTAATTCATGGTCAAGGCCTAAAAGAGCGCCCGCTACCCCCAAAGCGGCCACGTTAGCCAATGGCCGGGGAGCCAAATGACCGAAGGGCACTCTTATACAATTTTTTTCATCGACAGTGCAGCCCTGATCGGCCACTATTAAACCCGAAGAAGTTAATTCTTTTTGATGAAGAGTAATAGTTTCTTCATTCAAAGCTATTAAGAGATCATACGATTCTCGCGGAGCCCAAATAGGCTGGGAGCTTACGCGAATGGCAAAGGTATTGTGGCCGCCCCGAATTCGCGATTGGTAGCTTTGGGTAACGACGATATAATATCCGCTCCGCCCTAAGCTCTTGGCTAAAATCTCTCCGACAGTCGCCAAGCCCTGCCCTGCTTCTCCTCCGATAAGAATGTTCATTCTTACTTCCCTCAAAAAAAGATGAATAAATTTTGTCTAAGAAAAAATCGGTCCAGCTTAATCTTTCGTTCCGGGCTTTATATTTTTATTATTCTTTTTTTTACTAATTTTGGCAAGCTTTTAAAAAGAACCGAACTGGGGGGATTATTCTTTGAAGGCCGTAAGCGGCTCTTGAATAAGCTTTCCTTTAGCAAAACGTTCCCATGATAGAGTAGAAATATCGAGAGTGGGCTTTTCCCCGAGCAGAAGCTCAGCCATTACTTTACCTACCGCAGGACTATGTTGGAAGCCATGCCCACTGAATCCGGTAGCTAAGAAAAGGCCAGGCCAAGATGGTACTTCGCCCAAAATAGCATGATGATCCGGAGAAATTTCATACAATCCAGCCCAGCCCCGAACTATCTGCGCTTTTTCCATCACCGGGACACGCCGAATAGAGTTTTCAGCAGTTATCGCCATTGCTTCATAATCAATATTAATATTAAACGAAGAAAAATCATCTTTTGGTCCAGAGAGAAGTAGCCCCTTACCTTCTCTTCTAAAATACCAGCCCCGATGGAAGTCGATGGTCAAAGGGACTGCTTCTGGAAGCCAAGGGAAAGGAGCAGTAAAGAAGATCTGTCGCCGGTAAGGCAGAACGGGAATTTTTAAGCCCACTAATTCCCCTGTTTTTCCGGCGTATGGTCCGGTGGCCATGACGACCAAGCGGGAGCGAAATTCGCCCTTATTAGTTTTTAAAGAATAAAATTTCCCTTTTTCTGGTTTAATTTCTATTACCTCGGTTCCTTCATAAATCTTTACTCCTCCAATTCTGGCCCCGCGGGCAAAGGCGCTGAGGGCTTCATAAGGGCCAGCATACCCCTCTAAGGAGCAAAAAGTTCCTCCGGCAAGGTCATCTACTTTGAGGAAAGGCCACCGGTAGGCAATCTCCGTTGGCGAAAGTAGTTCGACAGGAATTCCAAACTGCCGCTGCATTTTTACATTGGCTTGGAAGGTAGCCCATTCCTCATCAGTAGTGGCTAAGAATAAGTAACCTACTTTCTTAAAACCTATATCCACTTCGGTGATTTCTTGGAAATGATTCCAAACTTCCATGCTGGCCAAAGAGAAAGCAATGTTAATTTCCGTGGAAAACTGGAGGCGGATGCCACCAGCACATTTACCGGTGGAACCCTCGCCTAACATTCCTTTCTCCAGAAGGATTACATCTTGAGCTCTTTTTTGCGCCAGATAGTAGGCGATACTGGTGCCAATAATTCCCCCGCCAATGATGGTTATTTCAGCTATTTTTTGCATAATATTATTTTAGCCCTCTTGATTATAACTGCAAATCATAATTTACATGACTATGCTCAAGTCCCGAGCATGAGTACTTGCTTAGCTTCACCTTTCAAATTTTAAACAGATTAATCATAGAAATTATTTGGGGAAACAAAGGGCATGAAATTTGTTGGCCAAAATGAAGGCTGGTAAGGGAACGGAAAACAGATTCTTTTTTTTCCAAGCATTTATTAATATAATGGTAAAGATAAAAAATTGCTTAGGGAGGAAGAATGCGTAAGGAAGTTATAAAAGCAGTTATGGTGGTTTTCGTGGCCAGCTTTTGTACCATGGTAATTGAATTAGTCGCCGGAAGAATCATGGCTCCTTATGTGGGTGTTTCTTTGTATACTTGGACTTCCATTATAGGGGTAGTCCTGGCCGGGATTAGTATTGGTGCCTACTTAGGGGGAATTATTGCCGACCGATATCCCACACCTCGTACTTTAGGATGGTTGCTTTTCCTTTCGGGACTAGCTGCCCTATCCATTGCTCCTTTAACCGAGGCCGTGGCCCGCTGGCCCTTGCAAACTTCTTTGATGTTCAGAATCTTGACGGTGACGACCATAATTTTTTTCGCGCCTTCCTGTCTTTTGGGGATGATTTCTCCGTTAGTAGTTAGGCTTTCTTTAGACCGCTTAGATAGGTCCGGAAATGTGGTGGGCAAGATTTATGCCTTCTCTACTTTAGGTTCCATCTTGGGTACTTTTGCTACAGGTTTTTTTCTTATATCATACATGGGTACCAGAAATATTCTCTTACTCATGGCTTTGATCCTGATCATTTCCTCGCCTTTCTTTGGGGGTTCTTTTCTTCGCCGGCGAGTATTCTTCGTTCTCTTTCCTGCTTTACTCGTTTTCCTTTGGTCGATTCACGGCCAAGCTTTTAAGAAGCAGAGGGATGATAACTCTTATTTTTACACGGAAACCGATTACTATACAATTGAGCTGAAACAATTGGAGAAAGAAGGCCGGACTCTGGAAGCAGTAATTTTGGATAATCTAATTCATTCTTATGTAGATCTGGAAGATCCCTTGCACCTGCAATATGGTTATGAGCAAGTTTATGCCGAACTAGTGGCCTGGAAGGCCAAGAATAACCCCAATTTTCGGGCTTTGATTATTGGGGGTGGAGGATATACTTTCCCCCGCTATTTGGAAGTTAAATACCCCCAAGCCAAGATCGAGGTTATTGAAATTGATCCCCGTTTGACGGAGATAGCCCATGATTATTTGGGCCTCCCTGCGGATACGCGTATTCGCTCTTATAATGACGATGCTCGTTGGTTTTTGATGAATTTTCCAGAAAAAGGAGTTTACGATTTTATATTTGGGGATGCCTTCAATGACCTGAGTATTCCCTATCATTTGACGACTAAGGAATTTAACGCCATCATAAAGTCTCTTCTCAAACCTGATGGTCTTTTTATTGCCAACACCATTGACCACTTTGAGCGGGGTCTATTTTTGCCTGCTTATGTGCGGACCCTACAGGAAGTTTTTGGACGAGATAAAGTATGCTTAATTGCCGATAGCGATTTCGCCCACATGGGCATCAACACTATTATCGCGGCGGCCAGTCCGGCCAGGCAAGAATGGGCTGGGGTCCGGAATAGTTCTGCCGGCCGCTGTTTTGTACTCGGGCCTACTGAGCTTAATCAGAAAATGGGTCACAGATTAAATGTGCTGCTTACTGATGATTACGCTCCCGTAGATAATTTGACTGCGCCTATGTTTGAAGAGCGATTTGGCCGAAAGAAGAAAAGTTAATGATTAGGGCTCTTCTGGTTTGAGGCCATATTTCCGAATCTTCTGTTGCAAGTTTTGGCGAAACATTTGGGCTCGGCGGGAAGCCTCCGAGATATTCCAGTTGCTTTCCCGCAGGAGATGGGTCAAGTAAAATTTTTCGAATTCGCTCTTGGCAATAGTGTAGGGTGAATTTATCCAACTCTCTGGGGTGGTGGCCCTTTCCGCCACACGGGTAATAAATTCCTCGGGCAAATCGGAGATTTTAATAGTATCCCCTTCGGCCATGGAGAGGGCATATTCAATGACGTGTTCAAGTTCCCGGATGTTGCCCGGCCATTTGTAGGCCATAAGGGCCTTTAAAGCCTGGGGATCAATTTTAGTCACTGGCCGAGTTCCGCGATATTTTTCCAAAAAATGATAAGCCAAAAGAGGAATATCATCTACCCGCTCCCGCAAAGGGGGTAAATGGATGGCGATTCCTTTAAGGCGGTAATAAAGGTCTTGACGGAATTCTTTTCTTTCTACAGCTTTTTCTAAGTCTCGATTAGTCGCCGCAATAATCCGAATATTTACGTGCATAGGATGGGTGTCGCCCACCCGAAAAAATTCTCCTTCTTGGATAACGCGCAACAGTTTCGCCTGAAAAGCAGGGCTGGTTTCGGCAATTTCATCCAAAAATATAGTCCCCCCATCGGCCATTTCGATCAATCCGCGGCGAGTGGTTATCGCCCCGGTAAAAGCCCCTTTCACATGGCCAAAAAGTTCGCTCTCTAAAATTGTTTCTGCCAAAGAGGCACAGTTGATGGGCTGAAATATTTTTTCGCGGCGCGGACTTAGTTGGTGAATAGCTTTGGCTACTAACTCTTTCCCTGTGCCCGTTTCACCAGTGAGGAGAATGTTACTATCTCCATTGGCTACTTTGCGCACCAAGTCCATGACCCGCTGCCAAGTCGGGCAATTACCGATAATGTTGGCGAAGGCACTTTGCGTATGAAGTTGCCGCCGCAGCAGAATATTTTCGGCCTGTAAGCGGCTGTGTTCGGCAGCTCTTTCGATGACCACTCTTACTTCATCAGGAGTAAAAGGCTTCGGTAGATAATCGTAAGCTCCTTTTTGGATAGATTCGACGGCGCTTTTGATAGTTGCGTACCCAGTGATCATGATGACTACTAAATGGGGCTGAATTTTTTTAAGCTCCTCCAGAAGCTGCAGGCCATCCATCCCCGGCATACGGATATCGGTGATGACGATATCAAAATGTTCGGCTTGCACTTTTTTTAAAGCATCTTCAGCGCTGAGAGTAAAAGAGCAAAAGTAGCCACTTTTTTTCAAAATAGCTTCTAATGATTTACAAGTGTTAATTTGGTCATCAACGATCAAAATTTTACTGTTAAATTCCATGGGCGAAGTATTCCTTGCGGCTGAGGGGGAAATCAATGACAAAAGTTGTTCCTTTCCCTTCCGCGCTCTCCAAGCGGTAATTTGCTCCATAATTTTTTAAAATACCAGAGACAATATATAGCCCCAATCCTGTACCTTCCCCTGTTGGCTTAGTGGTAAAAAAAGGGTCAAAAACCCGGGAAATATTTTCACGCGGGATCCCCACGCCATTATCTTGGATGGTGACCCGAATTAAAGGGCCAGAGTACTCCTGCGGCAAAGAGAAACTTTCTGGAGGAAATTCGAGAAATTGCGTTTGGATAAAAATCTTTTTTTCTTTAGGCAAAGAGTCTCCTGCATTTCTTTCTTCATTTTCATGGGCCTTTAGCCCATGAATGGAGTTTAAGAGGATATTGGTAAAAACTTGTTGGATCTGACCTGAGTCTGCTCTAATTAGGGGCAATTCATTAACGAGCTCGAGTTGCACATCGATATCTTCTAAAGAACCTTGTTTGGCTAACAAAAGGAGGCTTAAGTTTAAGGTTTCATTGAGATCTATCCAAGAGAGCACTGGTTTAGTTTGGCGAGAAAAAGAGAGCAAGTCAGAAACAATTTTTCTGGCCCGGGTGGCCTCCTTAATAATGATATCTAAGCTTTCCCTTTGGGCATCCCCTTCTTTTGTCTCCTCCCGTAAAAGGGTGGAGAAAGTAAGAATAGAAGTCAAGGGATCGTTCATTTCATGAGCAACGCCAGCAGCCAGACGGCCAACAGCCGCTAATTTTTCTTGCTGGCTGAGTTCTTCTTGGGCTCGGCGCAGATCGTCTTCTAATTTTTTCTTTTCGGTAAGGTCTTTAATTATGCCGAGGGTGCCCACTATTTCTCCGCGATCATCTTTAAGCAAAGAAGCGGAAATCAGGATGGGGATTATCCTCTCTTTCACTACGATAGAAGTTTCGTAATTGAGCAAGCGCCCTCTTTCTTTTAGAATATCCATAATTTTTTTGGCCTCGGCATATCCCCCTAAGTAAAATTGAGTCATGGGCTTTCCCCAAAGGCTATTTTCGGGACTGCCCTGTTCGCCGAACAATTCTTGGATACTTCGGTTAGCAAAGGTAATTCTTCCCTTAGGGTCTGTGGCTACAATACCATCTACCGAACTTTGCACTATATTTTCTAAGGTCTCTTTAGTTTTTCTTAATTCTTGATTCGATTGGGCAAGACTGGCTTGGCTTTGCTCTAAAGAGGCCACCATAGCATTAAAAGAGGCAGCTAATTCGCCGATTTCATCTCGCGAACGTATATTTACCCGCTGCGAAAAATCACCATCGGCCACTTTCTTGGTCCCACTGACCAACATTTTAATCGGCTTGACCAGCAACTGGGATAAATAGAAGGCGAGCACAGCGCCAATAAGCGCCGCTTGAATGGCAAAGATGGTAGAGTAGTTCTGCGCTTTGCGGGTAGCAGCCTGAATGGGAATCCAAGCTATATTGGCTATTTGTTCGCTTAATCGTTCTAACTGTTGACTATAGTTAAACAATCCCTCCGTTATTTTTTCAGTTGGCGGGGTAGCGGCAGAAGCAAGGAGCTGGTCAATGGTTAGTTGGTATTGGTTAAGAACTTGTTGAGCTTGTTGGAATTTAGAGGCTATTTCTTTGTCGTCGATCTTTTGATATTTTAAGAAAGACTCCCGCAGCCGACTGGTCAAGTCTTGCAGGCGATAAAGGTAAAACTTCTCCCGATAAAAAAGGTAATTTTTTTCGTGTTGACGCATTTCTAAAATATGGGCGTAGTTTTGATAAACTTCCCTGACCATCTGCGAGCTCTCGCTGATCCATTTAGAATTAATATAGAGAACTTCCGCAACCATGGCAGTTAGGATGGCCAAGGGAATAAAAGCTAAAAGGAGCTTTACGCCAATGCGCATAACCGGCTTACCTTTGCTAAGGGAGGAAGATTAATAATAATTATAAAGCCAAAGTTAAAAGGGAGGCAAGAGGAAAGGGCACTAACGTGATCAACGGTTACCAAAACCCCTCTTTGACTAAATAAGGCGCAAGAAGTATAATTTTTATATGCTCCCTAAAAAAGAAACGCCCTGGCTTACCACCGTGGAAGAGTTTATGCAAAGGTACCGTCTTCCCTTAATGCCGGTAATCTG
>Ga0209102_1000207_pt1 | contig 40888 bp, 39 predicted proteins | sample ConPoolayeHmetaG_FD_185483 | JGI IMG/M metagenome (GOLD analysis project Ga0209102, IMG submission 185483) | Hot spring microbial mat communities from California, USA to study Microbial Dark Matter (Phase II) - Cone Pool mat layer H metaG... ...
TGCCTGGGATGGGTCCAGGCCTCTCTGCTCCCATGTGGCAAGAAGGCTTGGAATCCTCTCATACATCCTTACACCCTTCCCATTCCTGAGAGTCCCTATGATCTTTCTCTGCACGACAAGCGCCCTCAAAGCCCGCTCCGAACGATTGTTGGTCAACTCTACACCAGGATGCCTGACAGCGGTAAACAGGTAGGGACAAGCAGCGCTGAGCTTGTCGACAAACTGCCTAACCTTGGCAGACCTGTACTCCCTCCTGAGCCAGTGCCGCAGAGCCCTCCTACCATACCTACCATACCTTGCAAGCCTATCCCTCTTTTGTGCTTGTGGAGGAGGATCGGTCTCCAGAGCTTCTTTGAGCCTGTCATAGATCCTGTGCAGACCCTTGCTTAGAGCTTCGGCCTCCCTGTACCGCCTGTACCTCTCCCCGTCTCTGTCCTTCCACCTCCATCCATCATCCTTCTGATCCCTCTGATCCCTCTGATCCCTCTGATCCCTCTGATCCCTCTGATCCTTCCCAGCCTTCCGGGCCTTCCCAACTTTTCTGCTCTTCCCAGCCGGCTGTGCACAACTTGTCAGGCGCACAGGCCCGTGGTCTCGACGCTATCATGCCTCTTTCGCAACGCTGTGCGCCGCCCATTGTGACATCAGCGTGTGCCTGTTCTGGAACGTCACCGTTACTTTCTGAAGCCGCGGGATGGGAAGGGGCTTCCTTTGATGAGCATTTCTGGGAATGTCGGTGGCAGAGAGGAACGGATGGTAAGTGTGGCCACGTAGCGGAACTACGAGGCCCAGGCGCACTCGTGGCGTACACCTCTGAAAGAAGGCAACAAGCTTTGTGTAAGAGGAAACTCAGAGGGGACCGCGGTAGTACTTGGTCGCCGGGCACCCGAGACACTTCTCGTTCTCGTAGCGCAAGCATCTTCCGCAGTGAATTCCACACGGAGCTATCTCGCTTTCTTTGTTGGGGATGACTCTAATGGGAAGATACTTCGGGACTGCAGGTACTTCCCCTATGATTGCTTCCGAGCGCCTGATCCCTTTCTGGGCTCGTATGGACCGTTGTTGGCGTAAGAATTGCAAATCCGGATTCTCCTGGAAGCCCGGCCATCATCGTTCTAGTAGCCAAGAAAGGCTTGCTTGTGTGTAGGAACTTCGATATAGACGCTTTGAGTGAACGCAACGTCACAGCGGCCAGGGTAAAGGGTCTGACGAGGATTGAAGATGCGTTGGAGGCTAGGATAGAATCCTGCACTCAAAAGGCCAGGGCCCTGGGCGTCTCAGAGGGGATGACGGGCAGGGAAGCGCTGATAAAATTCTCGGAGATGAAAGCCAGAGATGCAGCGCAGAAGTAAAATTGTGGCCGCCGCGGCTTGGGCTATCCTTTTCTTTGGCCTGTTTACGATGGCGTATGCTAGGGTCACGGGCCACCCGGTGGTTCCGGTTTACGAGTACGGAGACCTCAGCTCATATCATCCCGTCCTGGTCCCATTTGTTTACCTCGCGGGTTATCTCTCTAGAGCATGGGGAGCATTTCTTTTCGCCTTCATGCTTGGCGGTGTGGTAGAGGCATTCGTACCGCGAGAGAGGATGCGGAATTCCCTTTCGAGCAAGAGCGCAAGGTCATACATCCTGGCCGCCTTGTTCGCCCCGGTTCTGACTGTCTGCTCGTGTGCGATGATACCTGTATTCGGGGGCATAATGGCGACGGGGGCCGGCATCGGGCCAGCATTAACCTTCCTGTTGATGGCTCCGGCTGCCAACTTCCTCGCAATCCTGTTCACCTCGGAGCTTATCTCGCCACTGATGGCTGTGTCCCGCTTTGGTTTCAGTTTCTTCGGCGCGATCCTGATTGGTTTCCTTGTCGCCAAGACAGCCTGGGGTAGAGCCGTTGAGGAGAGATTTGCCGGCATCTCCGCAGCAAAAGCAGAGGAAGTGGTCAAGATGGACTTCTGGGGGAGGTCTGTGAATTCGCTGAAAGAGGCATACGCGCTTGTCAGGATGGTTTTGCCGTATCTCTTGCTTGGCGTCGCGGCCGTGAGCTTCATCGACGCATATATGCCGAGGGATCTTGTGGGGACATACCTGACCGGGGTGCGGGGCATCTTCATAGCAGCCGCGATCGGCGTCCCCCTGTACACGCCAACTCTCGTGGAGGTCTTCTTCGTCAAGGCGCTCTTGAGTGCCGGGATGTCACCCAGCGCTGCCTTGGCGTTCATGTTGGGAGCTCCGATGTCTTCAATCCCATCGATGTTGGGGGTTTCGCGGATAATAGGATGGAAAACCGTCGGAAGCTATGCGTTGCTTGCTGTACTCTGGGCCATGGCTGCCGGTTTGTTATACTTGAATTTCGTTGGAGGTCTATGAGCTCTACAAGGAGGTGAAAGCAATGGTAAAGATAGAGGTGTTCGGAGTGGGCTGCCCCAAGTGCAGAAAGACGGAGGAAAATTGCAGACAAGCGGTCAGGGAGCTAGGCATCGAGGCAGAGGTTGTGCATGTGTACGACCAGATGGAGATGCTGAGGAGGGGCATCACCGACAACCCTTCCGTGGTGATAGACGGTAAGCTTATGCTGGGCGGAAGGGTGCCGGAGGTCCACGAGGTGAAGAAGTGGCTGAGCACCCGGAAATGAGGGTCCGGGAAGCGTGCCGTTTCAAACGACTTGAAGTGCCGAAGACCAGGTTTGCGACAAAATGATGAGGAGGCAGGGGTTTGCAGAACGATGAGGCGAGGAATAAGATAGGTGAGAGTCTAGCAGCTTTCGGACAGGAGTTCGGAAGGGTCTTGGAGCCCGTGGCTTTCCTGAAAGAGAAGGACCCAGCCGTTTGCGCGGCTTTTCTGAAGTTGCATGAACTGACGCTTAACGACGGAGTCTTATCAAAGAAGCACAAGTTCCTCATTCACGCCGCGATCACAGCCGCACAACGCGATCGTGAAGCGACGGTGATGCACATAACCGGGGCATTGAAGGCAGGAGCAGATGAAGGGGAGCTATTGGAGACGGCTTTCACGCTGATACCGGTTGCTGGCATGCCAACTTTCGCCGTGTTCCTTGCGGCCTGGCAGCTGGCCCGGGAGTCGATGACGTAGGAGGGTAGACGTAGCCCTGGCTCTGGTACTTGGTCGAAGCACGCCCGTCAAGGTACTGAAGGCGGATCAGCTTATGGACGAGCTCCGTTGGGGCGGGGGGACTCCAGATGGAGAGGGTATGGAGGTCCCTGAACCAGTGAAAAGCCAGTTGAGCAAAAAGGGGGGGCATCGAGGCGCTCATCGCGTTGCTGGCTAACGAGGAGGCAATCCTGCAACAAACCAAGATGGTGCAAGGCCTCTCGGAGCCCATCAGGCTCAAGGCCCTTATGCTTCTGCAGGAGCTGCCTCTTTGCCCATGCGTCCTGAGCAACGTGCTCGGACTGCCCCGGCCAAAACTCTCCTACCACCTTTCTATCCTAAAGCGAACTGGCTTGGCGAAGGCGCAGGAGAAGGGCAGGTGGCAGGTGTACAGTCTGACGAAACGGGGGCGCAGGACCCTGAAGATCCTTGGATGCCTCAAATCTTCTCAAGGCTAGTGTCAAAGGCGGCTGACAGAGTTGCTCAAAGTCTTAGGCATTTGTGGTAGCCCTCGACCCAACGGTAATACCGAGATCTTGCTTGACGCAGCCCTCGGTGAGTTCGATGGCACGTTGTTCAAGACCGAGAAATTGCAGCTGTACAGATGTGAGATGAAGCCCTGCTCATCCTGCGGGTCCTGCCTTGGGAATCGGAAGTGCTGCATAGAGGATGATGTGAGCAGCGTGATCCTTCCGAAGCTTATCGGTTCCGATGTGATCGTCATAGCCAGCCCGGTTTATTTCAACAACGTGAGCGCTCAGGTTAAGATCTTGATGGACAGGACGTGGTGCATCAGGGGAAAACTCAGAGACAAGATAGGAGGGGGGATCGTCGTTGGCCGAGGATACGGGCTCGAATCTGCCCTGACGGCCATCCACGCCTTTATGCTTAAGCATGAAATGATTCTTGGACATCGCGGAGTTTCTGGAACGGCCTACGAAAAAGGAGACATAGCGAGGGACGACAAGGCAACTGGGGACGCGAAACGCTTCGCTAAGAGGCTCTCCGCTCTATGCGGACTGTTGAATCGCCAAAGCGTTGAAGCCTCGGTCTTGGGCACGGACGACTTGAGAGGGTCCGGTTAGGGCTTGTCTTCTCCTGTGAGGGGATTCTCATGGCAAGGGGAAGTATCGTTCCGACCCGCGATAGAACGTTGGTGAGCGACTATGGTGGCCATCTCTTCCTTGGTTCCGCTGCACTCTGCAGGAGCCCGATTCTCACGGGGTCGCTCTTCAGTGAGGCTGCTGTATCCCCAGGATGCTCATCCGCTCCTCGGCTCTGATTCCACGAGCGATGTCTGCGGGAACCAGAATCATGTTTCCTTCGTCTAGACTCACTCTCTTCTCTCCAACGGTGAAGACTCCTCTGCCTTCGATGACGTAGAAGCAGACCTCATATGGCTCCGGCCGGGCCGGAATCTCCTGCCCCTCTTCCAGGCATACGAGCACGATGTTGAAGTAGTCTGTGCGAAGCAGGTCCCTCTTCACCGCTCGACGCTTCTCCATGGTGTCAAGCCGACCCTCGTCCGTGGAAAAGCGAATCAGCTTTCGGACGTCAATGGTATTTACCACCAACTAGATCACCTCCTTTCGGACTATTGCCTCGATTTCCAACCCCATTGGCATCACCAGGATCACGGTCAGGGCCAGCCTCGACAACATGAACTCCAATCCTAGGAACCGAAGCTCCACCATCTCCTATCTCCTAAAGTATCTTAATACAGGACCAGGTGGATAGCGAGACGCAACGTCCACAATGCGGGCGCCCTTGCTTATTGGCCCGGAAGCTATGCGAAATGCCACATACAGCGGCCCCGTGGGCAGTGCGCCCGGAAGCAACACGAGGTCTCTCCCCACGAGGTCTGTCACCGACCGTTGCCGGGGCCTGGCACCTACTGCTTCAGTGCCTCAAGACGCTTGTTCACCCTATTGAGGCGGTCTTCGAGGTCCTTTCTGAGCTCCTCCAGCGTCTTGACCTCCTCCTCAACCGTCATCAAGGGTGGTTGACCTCGGAAGGGCTCATGGCACCAGCCGGCCCCATGTCCTCGGTGCCCGCATCCACATCCGCAGCACATTCACCTGTCACCTCCTCTTTCGTTCTTCTGGATACAAGCGTTGTAGCGTCCGGACCAATCCAGCAAAGTCTGCATGATCTCCACCGGCCCTAAGCATGTCACACCCTCCTGGGCATCGTGCTACGATGAAGTTCCATCGCCGCTAGAAGAAACGCGGCGGTGAATGCAACTAGCACCAACAGGTCAACTGGAAGGGGTAGGTATCCTCGGCCTTGGATGCAGTGCCGGGCTGCGTCGGTGAAGTAGGTGAGCGGAGATCCGTAGGCAACGACGCGCCCCCAGGAAGGCAGATCAGGAAGTGGTATCAAGACGCCGCTGATGAACACGACGGGGAACCTCACCACTGCGGCAATCATGTTCACCGTGGCCGGGACGTTGGTGGGCGGAACCGAGAAGATGGTGCCGAGGGAGGCGAAGCACAGGGCCGCGAGGACGAGTGCCGCGGCCAGGACTGCGGGCCTGGATGGCGTTGATCCGAGGGCAAGCCCGAACGCAAGTGCAATCGTTGTGATGGCCGTGCCGAAGACGGCCGAAGCGAGCACGTCGCCGCCGACTATCGTTTCGAGCCTGACGGGACAGGACATGAGTCTTTCCAGCGTCCTTGCTTGGCCCTCCCAGGGGATGACCACGGGCGAAATCGAGGTCGCCGTGAAGAACAGGATCGTTCCGACCAATCCGGGGAGCATGGAGTTGATTGACACCTGCCTGCCGATCGTGAAGGCAAGATACAAGAAGAGCGGGAATAGGATGCCGAAGATCACCACGGGTCCCTTGGAGTAGTAGATGCGGATGTCCTTGCCCGCTATGGTCAGGCATCGCCTGAGCTGCGTGACCGAGGCCCGGTCAATCATGGAAGACCTCCTTTTCGGTCAGGGCCACGAAGGCATCCTCCAGTGATGGGCTGAGCGTGTTGAGCGAGACGATCCTGAGCCCGGCAGAGCAGGCATGGTTGACCAGGCTGACGACAAGCTCGCCGGGATTCTCAGTATACAGCCTATACTTGTCACCCGTTTTCTGGACGCTGCTGACGCCCGGCAGGTGGGCCAAGGCGTCCACCTCCGGGGCGCGGTCGAAGCTGATCTCTACTGAGTGCATCGGGCTCACGGCCATCCTGAGGCTTTCCGGGGCATCCACGGCGACCATCCTTCCCTTGTTGATGACGCCGACCCGCTCGCATAGTTGATTCGCCTCATCCATGTCGTGGGTGGTGAGGAAGATCGTCTTCCCCTCTTCGTTGAGTCGGCGAAGCATCCCCTTGATCAGCCGGGCGCTCTGAACGTCGAGCCCGGAGGTCGGTTCGTCCAGGAAGAGCACTTTCGGGTCGCTGACGAGGCCCATGCAGAGGACGAGGCGCTGCCTCATGCCCTTGGAGTAGGTCTTGACGGGATCGTGTCGGCGTTCTAAGAGCCCCAGCTCCGCAAGCAAGCTTTCGCTTCTGAGACGGGCGGTTTTCGGCGGCAGGCCGTAGAGGCTGGCCATGAGCATGAGGTTGCCCCAGCCGGAAAGGTCAACGTAGGGGTTTGACATCTCAGGCACGACCCCGGACAATTGCTTGGCTTGCGTGCTTCCTGCCGCATATCCGGCGACGAGGGCCGCGCCGCCATCGGGCCGGACAACTCCGGTTAGGATTCTGAGAGTGGTGGTCTTTCCTGCACCGTTTGGGCCGAGAAAGCCGAAGAATTCTCCGAACTTGACTTCGAAGCTCACGTCATCCACTGCGACCAGCTGCCCGTAGCGTTTCGTCAGGTGGCGAACCTGGATTGCGTAGGCATCTTCAGGACCCATGGCACTCACTAAAACCCGCTCCTCGATTGGTGTCTCTCCGCGATTCCGGCGCGTGGGCGTGCTATCTTCCCATCAGGCATCTAGGCAGGGAACTCTTGGTCGAGCGGTTGGATCAGTGAGTCTTCCAAAGTCGCCGGGAAGCTACCCGTGCCCACGGGTCGAAGATGGATGCCATCCGGCCCTCCCTCACTTCTTCGAAGCATCTTTTTGCCTCCGGTCTGAACGGCACCCGTTGCAGGGCGCAGCTTCGCTTGAACCCTCCGGCGTCAGGGTCCTCAAGGCAAGCGCCCTGACCTTTTCCAGCCCTTGGCCTTCGATGAAATAGTGGACGTGATAGCCACGCCTTTCGCCCTTCACCAGCCCGATCGCCTTGAGCACACGAAGATGTTGGGAGACAGCCGACTGCGTCACCCCGAGCAACTGAGCCAGCGCCTCGACGCAGAGGGCGTCAGGGTCGCGTTGGCGGGAGAGCAACCTCACTAGCTTGAGGCGGGTTGGATCGCCAAGCGCCCGGAAGACTGCTGCAGCTTCGTCGGCCTCTTGGTCGGGCTCTTTCTTGGGCGGCGGCATGGACTTAAGCCTATACTAATGTACTTATATAGATTTCGGGCGGCACGGTCGTTTGTCATCCTACGCCGCGGCCATGCGGGCTAGGTGTAGCCTTGGTTGTCGTAAGGACAGATTTTTATTCAATTCAATTTTTGTTGAATTGATGATACTCCAGGCGGTTGCATCCGGGCTACTGAATGTGGCGGAGTACCTCTCAGCCCACGTGCTGACCTGCCTGGTTCCGGCCTTCCTGATCGCGGGTGCCATAACGGTCTTCGTGAGAAAGGACTCGGTTCTTAGGCTTTTCGGGAGCGACGTGCCCAAGTACAAGTCCTATTCGGTGGCGAGCGTTTCTGGGACGATCCTGGCCGTCTGTAGCTGCACGATTCTGCCGCTCTTCGCCGGGATCTACAGGCGTGGCTCCGGCATCGGACCTGCCTCAGCCTTTCTCTACTCCGGGCCGGCGATTAACTTACTTGCGGTCGTCTACACTGCAAGGGTTCTAGGTTTGGATCTTGGGGTGGCTCGTGCATTCGCGGCCATCGTGCTCTCGATCTTGATCGGCGTGTCGATGTCCATGATCTTCAGAAAGCAAAGCGGGCCGGCGGGGGGACCGAGGCCGCGGCAGCGCGTCGTCGAAACGTCGGTGGATAGCGGGCCGTCACCTCTCCCCCTGATCGCCTTGCTGGTCGCGGTTCTGGTGGTTGGGACTTGGAAAATGCAGGCAGCGTTCAAGATGACAGGCATCTTCGTGATCGGGGCGATTGCGGTGTCGCACCTTGCCCGCTCGTACACGATGGATCTCGTGGCGGATTGGTTGAGGGAATCGTGGGAGCTTGCACGCAAGATCTTTCCCGTCCTAGTCTTGGGAACGTTCGTGGTAGGATTCGTGTCATATTATTTGCCGCCAGAGACGTTTCGACCCTACCTCGGCGGGAACTCGCTTTCGGCATGCTTCCTGGGATCCGTCATAGGAGCAATACTGTACATGCCGACGTTGCTCGAGGTTCCGATAATCGGGACCACGTTCGGGTACAATTCCGGCTTCATGGGCTTCGGTCCGGCGCTCTCGCTGCTGTTGGCCGGGCCGGCGGTAAGCCTTCCCAGCATGTTGGTTCTCTGCCGCATCCTTGGGGTTCGAAAGACTGGGGTCTACATATTGCTGGTGGTGGTCTTCTCTACGCTTGCTGGATACTTGATCGGTTCGTACGTATGAGACCTATTGGCGTGCGGAGGTGAGAAGGTTGGGCGAGATTGAGATCAGGGTTTTCGGGCCGAACCCGCCGTGCGCGCGATGCAGGTCGGCATTGGCGGTTGCTGAGAAGGTCGCTTCGAAGCATCCTGGCGCGCGGGTGATCCACGTGGACGCGATGTCCGAGGAAGGGCAGAGCTACGGATTCTGGATGACCCCCGCCATTGCCATCGGAAGACGCGTCGTGTTCGAGGGCAAGGTGCCGAGCGAAAAGGAGCTTGAGAAACTGGTTGAGGAAGAATCGGCCGTTGAGAGGAAAGGCTAGTTGTGGCCTTCCGGACCCCGGCGAAGCGAATCCGGCTGAGGCCAGCGGCCTTGGATCGTCGCCCTAGAAGGCGGCGTACAGCAGGTAAATGGACAGGGCAACCAGCGATGCCCCTAGGGCAACGCTTAGCTTTCCTCCCTGTTCGAGGATCCACCTCGATCTTTCCCAGTACCTCTTGCCAAGAAAGGCGAAGGCAATGACGGGCGTCGAGAGCCCGACTCCGAAGAGGAAGAGCGAGCCCATCCCCACGGCGACCCGGCGAGTCCCTGCCACGAACGCCAGCAGGGACGCCATCACGGGCGTCGCGCACGGGAGCACCGCAAAGCCGAAAACCACGCCGAGAAGGATGGGCGTGAGGTGGCCTCTTTGAAGCCTGACGAGCGTTTTCGAGCTTGGCGCCACGGTGGTCAGGGGAAGTTGGATGAAACCGAGGTAGGAGCAGCCGACGAGGAAGGCAGTTGCAGATGCGGCGATGAGCAGGACGAATCGGAGGTCGCCCGCGGAAGCGCCTAGGGCCGCAACGGCGAATCCGAAGAGGGCGAAGACGGAAGCCCTAGTGACGGTGTAGAGGGAGGCCGCGACGACGCTTCCCAACCGCCTCCCGGCATCGGCGGCTGTTGATCCCATTATGAAAAGGACCACCATGCCCGAGAAAGCCAACGCGCAGGGCTCAAGCCCGGTCAGGAGCCCGGCAGCAAGGGAGAAGCCAAGCGGCAAGCCGTCAAGAAACTGCCCCTGCCCCTGCGTCCCTTGGCCCGGGTCGGCCTCCATGATCGATTCCAGGCGTTCGGCACTTACTAGGCCTTCGTACTTCCTGCCGTTCACGACAAGCGTGGGAACGATCCAAACGTTGTACCTGTTGGCCACAAGCTTGTCCTTGTCCAGGTCGTACTCCAGGATCTCCAGCTCGGGCATCCTCTCCTTGAGCTTTGCGAGTTCGTCAGCTTGGAGTTGGCACTCGTCGCAGTGTGCCGATCCCTGGAAGAAGAGTATCCGCCGCTCCGTGGCCTCGGCGCCGCTCTCGGACTGGCGCTGCATTCCTTTGAGTCCGTGCACGAACAGGACGAGCAATCCGAAGATGAGAAGGAGAATCAGTGCCCTTTTCCTCAAGTTCCCAACACCAGCTCGGGGAAGGCATATGCCTCCCTTGTGTAGCTGAGCCTCTCGGTCCGAAATCCTTCAGCTTGGTAGGTTAGGTTCCCGAAGAAGCTGCGGGACGATTCCACTATGACTCCGCACGAGCTGACCTTCTTGCCGGTTGATGTTTCTTGGTTCAAGGGTATCAGATCGAGTCCGGGCCTCGCCGAGACGTTTAACGAGAACTCCAAGACCTTCCTCTCCGAAAGGCTATCGAAGGATGCACCGATGAGGAGTTCCTCCCCCTCCTCTCTCGTCTCCCAGTCATTTGAAGCTGAGAGCAGGGCAAGAATCCTATTTCCTTGGGCGTCCTTCTTCTTGAAAGAGAAGATCACGCTGACCATGCTGGCTTTTTGAATATCGGAGATTGTTGCCCCGAACCAGATGTCCGGTTTGGTCCGCGACCTGACTTCCATCCTCCTCCCCTGGATGTTCGGATTGCTAAGAGAATACTGCACGACTTCGGGGAAGAGCACCGCGGAGCACGAACAGCTCCCGGGCGTGGCTTGCGCTACCTTCGCAAAGCTCCACTCCAACACCGTATGGTTCCCGTCCACACTGATCTTTGGCTTGTTGCCCTTGAAGGTCGCGTTTGTCCCTGCAGGCAGCAGCTCCGTCAGCTTCACCATCTCCGCATCCTTGCCCACGGGCCCGATGCCCACAGCTCCGTAGTACTCCAATGGTTTCGCTGCCTGGCCCTGCACCGCAAAAAGGACCGACTCCCACTTCAGCACGTTCAAGGTCAGGGGTAGGAAGGACACGGTCTGGGCAGGTTCATTGGCGAAGGGTTCCAGTACGATCTCGAATCTTGCTACGACCCACTTTCCCTGTTCCGAATCGTCCGCACTCTTGCCCTCTTGGAACAGGCAGCCCGCGACGGCACATGCAAGAAGCATTGTCCCCGTGACCAGTCCAGTCCGGTACGCGTGCTCTCCGACCTTCTTCAGAAATCGGCAGGACATTTTTCAGCGATCACCGCGAACCAAGGGCGAAACGTTTCAAACGATCTTGAAATATGTTTTGAGCTGCAGGGACCGTGGATGGGTAGCGCGTTGGATATACCTGAGCCGATACGGAGGCAGATCGAGAAAAGAGGCGGGATGAAGGCTCTCGCCGCTGTCTTACCGGACGCCGACACACTTTCGCAGTGGGCTGGGACGTTTCAGGTACTTTCCGAGCCGATTAGGCTGAAGGTGCTCCTGCTCCTCAGCGCGCAGCCGCTGTGCCCGTGTGTCTTGACGAATATCGTAGGCGTGGCCGACTCGAAGCTCTCGTACCATTTGTCAGTACTGCAGGGAGCCGGCCTGATCGATGCGGAGCAGAAAGGCAGATGGCTGATCTACACGCTGACGGAGAGAGGCCAAAAGGCCTTGGGCATCGTAAGAGGGCCGCTCGCGGACGGGCGTTGCGGCATCGATTGCGGGTTCCGCTCGCCATAGAATTGAGTCCTGGGAGGGAAGGAGAAGTGGATCGCGTCCCGACCATTAGGGTGCAGTTGGTGGGACCTTGCGCGAGCTTCACCCGGCCCCATGATCGAGCATCCTTAGCAGCCTTCTCCGCAGATCCCTGAATTCCCCTATTCTCCTTTCGTAGTCGGTCGGCGAGCGCACGAGTTCGTCGCAGAGCTTGGATGCCGCCTTGGGCTTGCGCCTTGAAAGCGTCCTCAGTAGTTCGTAGTCCTCGACGCCATCCCTCATCGCCTCATACCGCAGCGACTCCAGGGGGCCCTTGGGGCCCGGGTAAACTATGCACATGTCTCCCGCGGGAAGTGGGGCCCCGTGGCTCCACATGGGCTGGGTATCGTTGAAGGGGTCCTCCGTCCAGTGATTGTATCCCCAGTGAAGGTAGCCTGAGAGTCCGTACTTGAAGTTCAGCCAGTGCAGCAATCTGACCTTGAGCAGCGAGAAGTCTATGAAGCGGTTCGGATACTTGCCGGCGGGCCCGAGGCAGGTGTAGAACCAGACCTGGTCTCCCGCTGCAATTCTATCCCGGTAGAATGCCATGTTCCGGTCAAACTGGTCCAACACGGGCACCCAGATCTCCAGGCATCCCTTCACGTTCACCGTCATGGTGGCATCTATCCTGCGCAGACGGGGAGCGTACTTCTTCACCAGATCGGCGAGGTGCCTATAGCTTTCCGCATTTGCGTCTATTGGCTCGTCGGCCAAGTGTTGGACGTAGTTGTCGATCCACCCCTGCTCCTCCAGGTGTTCTTGGAGCGCTGGAAGGAACTGCGACAGGAAGGCGTCGCACTCCTTGGACTCCACCGGGACCGGCGGAAGGATGGTTCTTGTTCCATTCTCGGTCGCTTCCCTGCCCACCAGGCTGAAGCCCGACCTCCAATCGCCGGACCTTCCGGCTAGGTGGTCGCCCTCGATCAGCCCGTCCACGCCGGACTCCCTAAAGAGCCTCACCCAACGATCGAATCTTGTGAAATCGAAGCTGAGGGATCCGCCCGCGCGGTGAATGCTGATGAGGCTGAGCGGGGTCAGGATGACGTTCTGTCGGTGGGCTGCCATCGATGCTGCGTGCGAGGCCAAGATCCTCCAGTGCTCCTCGCTCCAAGGCTCAACCCCACCGAATTTCGCCAAGTTAGCCGGGTTCATCCAGTTGGTGAGGTACAACGACCTTTCTGCCGGGACTGTAGCCTCGTGGACGGTGAGCTGGATCCCGACGCTCTCCTGGGCACCATCGGCTCTGACCACGATCGTGCCCTCATAGGTCCCGGGCGAGGCAGATGCCGGGACGAAGACGGTCAGCCATATCGGCTGAGTCTGGCCCGCCCGGATCTTGAGCCGACTGTCATGCATCAAGTAGTCCGGGAACTCGGCCGGAGCGGAGTGGATGATCTCTTCGGGGGGAGTCTTCCTCACGTTCTCTCTGACCTTCACGTATCCGACGAACCTTGGCATGCATTGGAGCCTCTCGCCCGTCTCCGCGTGCTCGAGAGGGCCGCAGGCGAGCCGCAGCTCAACTGCTTCTTGGCACCGGACGGCGATCTGCCCGCTCTCGAATTCGTTCCGGGCCGACTCGATGATGACCTTCCCTTCGCTTCCGGGTTCGTCCTCCCGGAAGATCTTCTCCAGAGCATCGACTGGCCAACAGACCAACTTCGGCAACTGGGCCACCACCCATTGCCGGACTTCTTGACTTTAGACTTTTTCGGGCAGGAGATTGCAGATATCCCCGCGGCGAACGGATGCTGGAGTTGAACCAAGGTTCCCGGGAAACCCTCCAACACCGCCTGATTCCTCATGCGATCTGGGGCTGTTCGTTGTTTGCAATGACGGCCCGCGGCCGATATCGTTGATTATCCTAACCCCGTAGGCGCCGTTGTTTTCGGTGACGATGGCGTGCTTCACTCCCTCCTTCAAGTGAATCGAGGGCTCGCCCGTTACGAAGCTACAGCCCCGGATCTGGATCCTGCCGTCGTCTGACTCCACGAGTGCCTTGGCCGGGTGGTTCCGCCTGCCGCTGCTAAAGTAGCAGTCACATTAAGCGAGAGGTATCTGGGAAACGACGTTCTGCACAGACGGTCTCCAGATGGAGCACTTCACCAGCCTGGCGGAGCCCGTGCATATCGGGTTCAACACGACCGCGATGGGGTCACTTTTCTTGAACGCCACGAACTGGCCGTTTGCGATCAGGAGCCCCATGGGCTGTATGCCTTCCACCACCATGCATCTTTGCTCTTCGTCCGCGCCGATCCCGCACAGCTGCCCGTTCATGGCGCCGTTCTTGGTCTGGATCAACCGGTAGCCGAGCTTGCACGGATACACGAAGGTGTTCGTGACGTATTCCCAGTCGGTCCGGCCGAAGATGAAAGCCTCGCAGTTCTCCGTCATGTAAGGCCTTGCGTTCTCCCAGTCCCCGCCCACCTTGGGCGATGAGCACCAGTGGCAGTGCCATTGAACGTTCTTGATTCTGCCTATGTCCGTCGTCGCGTCCACCATGATGCCGCGACGCAGCACGCACCCGTACACGCTCCGGATGCCGGGTAGGCGTGGATGTCATCGGGCCTCTGATCAGGATAGAATACCGTCAAGCCCTGCACGGTGGATGAGTCGTTGATCTCGAAGAGGGCTGGTGCCTGCTCGTCGTCGTGGCCGCCCGTCGCGCACACGAGGGTGCCAATGAGCGGCTCGATGCAGAGCCGCGCGCGCGACGCCCACTAAAGCGACGCCGGACGGTATACTCAAGCTTCCTCCCACCAAGTAGCGACCTGCCGCCTTCTCCACGGCGCCGCCCCTGCTTCCGGCCTGATCCAGCGCCTGCTGCCGTATCGTCCGTGGTGGCGTCGCCAGTTGCCCCGAAACTCCGAACATCTAGCTCGTCAACCATAGCCTATCCCAGCTGCTTCTCGTGGCAGGGTAGCTCGGGTTCACGACATTACTTTGTTCCAGGCGTAGGACGAGCAGCCGGTCGGGCTAATCGAAGATCTTGCCAGGGTTGAGTATGTTGTTGGGGTCGAAGAGCCTCTTGATCTCCCTCATCAGCGTCATCTGGGTCTCACCTACGGCGATCGACATGTAGGGTTTCTTGGCCGATCCTATGCCGTGCTCGCCAGAGACGGTTCCTCCGAAGCTGACCGCGGTGCGGTAGATGTCCCTCATCACCTCTGGAAGCAGCTGCTGCCATCGCTCTTGGCTGAGATCGTCCTTCAGAGGATGGAGGTGTATGTTCCCGTCGCCCGCGTGGCCGTAGCCGATGATCCTCATTCCGCGCTTCTTCGAGATCTCCTTCACGGCCCTCATGAACTGGGCGATCCTGGCGGGCGGGACGGCCGCGTCCACCAGCTCAGCCACACGGGCCTTCACGACGGCCTCGTAGAACTGGCTCCTGATGTCCCAGATCTTGGCCTGGCTGTCGGGAGTATCAGCCACAAGAACATCGACGGCGTTGTTCTTGGTACAGATGTTGGAGATTGCCTCGGCCTCTGCGTAAAGGTCGTCCTCCTTGTCCCCCTCTATCCTCATGATGAGGTAGGCATCGGAGTCGTGATGGGGCATAGTCTTCTCAAGGTACTGTTCTGCCAGGAGTATGGCATCCCGCTCTACGAACTCCACTGCGGTCGGGGTGATCCGGCTTCGCAGGATCTCGCAGACGGACGTGACCGCGCTTTGAAGGTCGTTGAACGGGACGTAGAGGGTCATGAAGATCTTGGGCAGCTTGATCAGCTTCACGATTACCTTCGTGACCGCCGCGAGCGTGCCCTCCGAGCCGATGATGAGGTGCATCAGTTCGTAGCCCATGGACCTTTTCACCGTCTTGCCCCCGAGCATCATGATGCGGCCGGAGGGCAGCACGACCTCAAGGCCCAGGACGTAGTCCCTGGTCTTGCCGTACCTCACTCCGTTCATTCCCCCCGCGTTCGTCGCGACATTGCCCCCTATGGATGAGGTCCTCTCGCCGGGATCTGCGGGGTAGAAGAGTCCTCTCTTCTCCACCTCCTGGCGGAAGTCAAGCAGCACCACGCCCGCCTCCAGGACCGCCATCAAGTTCTCTTCGTCGATTTCCAGGATCTTGTTCATCCGCTCGAAGCTCACCACGATTCCGCCGAAGAGCGGGACCGCCCCGCAGGAAAGCCCCGTGCCCTGGCCCCTGAATGTGACGGGGATGTTGCGGCCGTTAGCCAGAGCCAGGATGCCGGCGACCTCTTGCGTGCTGCCGGGCTTCACGACAACCTCCGGCGGCGATCCGGATGTCAGCGGGGTTTCGTCGTGCGAGTACTTGCGGAGGCTGTCGGCGTCCGTGGCAACGTTCGGTGCACCCACGATGTGACGGAGCTCCTCCAAGATCTCCTCGGTGACTTTTGAGTACTCCACCAACTGATCATCTCCCGGCACTCTTCGCTGCCTGAATGATCTTTGGGATGACCTCATATAGGTCTCCCACGATGCCGTAGTCCGCCACCTTGAAGATCGGCGCGTTCGGGTCCTTGTTCACCGCCACGATGACGTCGGAGGTCTGCATGCCCGCTAGGTGCTGGACTGAACCCGAGATCCCGCAGGCAATGTATAGCTTGGGCCTGACTGTCTTGCCGCTCAGGCCGACCTGATGTCTGTACGCGATCCAGCCATCATCCACCGCGCATCGGCTGGCCCCGACCGCGCCGCCCAGGGCATCGGCCAGCTCCTTGATCAGCTTGAAGCCCTCCGGCCCGCCCAGGCCACGCCCCCCTGACACTATTATCTCCGCCTCGGTTATGCTGCACCCGGGAGGCTCGTGGGACGACGCCAAGATCTTGGTTCGGTCCAGAATCGAAGTTTCGTCCAAGCTCCTCTCGATGACCTCGCCCCGCCAGCCTTGGCGCTTCTCGGCCCTTTTCATCACCTTGTACCGCACGGTCGCCATCTGGGGGCGGTGGCCCTCGCACAGGATGGTCGCCATCACGTTGCCGCCGAAGGCGGGCCTTGTCTGGAGAAGGTTGCCCTTCTCGTCTATATCCAGTCCCGTGCAATCAGCGGTCAGCCCCGTCTTTAGCCTGACCGCAAGGCGCGGGGCTAGAGAGCGGCCGATCATGGTTGCCCCCAGCAGGAAGATGCAGGGCTTTGTCTCCTTGACGAGGTTGGCCAGCGTTTGCGTGTAGGGATCGTCCCGGTATGCTTCCAGGATGGGATGGTCGTAGAGGTGAACGCGGTCAACTCCGTAGCTGACGAGATCCTCCGCCGCTCCCTGCATTCCCTTCCCGAGCACGACGCATTCAAGGTTCTGTCCGAGCCTGTCCGCAAGTTCCCTGCCTTTGCCCAGCAGCTCGTAGACGACCGGCGATATCCTGCCACCGACCTGCTCCCCGAAGACTAGGACGCCCTTGAAATCCGATAGGTCGACCGCGCGCTCCTCCCTCTTTATCTTGATGGCCTCGGTCGGACAGACCTCAACGCACGCGCCGCAGAAATTGCAGCCCTCCCTCACGGCCGCAATGCCGTCCAGCAGGCTGATGCATTTGAAGGGACAGCTATCGACGCAAAGCCCACATCCGCTGCACTTCTGAGGGTCAACCTTGATCTCGGCCAACTCGATCATCGTCCTTCTACAGCACATGGCGCTGCCTAAGCTTCGCAATCAACTGCTCGGCCTGCGATTGCGGTCCGCCCTCCAGCATCTCGGTCGCCCTCCGGGTGGAGGGGTGGAAGACCTTGACGACCCATGTTGGCGATCCGGCGGATCCCAGCCTCTTCGGGTCGGCCCCGATGTCCTGGGGCTTCCAGGTTGGTATCTCGGCCTTCCTGGCTGCCAGCTTGCCCTTGAGGGATGCAAGGCGCGGGTTGTTTATCTCCTTCGTCACGGTGATGAGGCAGGGAATCGGTGTGTGAACCGTCTCGTACAAATCGTCCAAGGTCCTTTCGACAACCATGTAACCGTCACCGAGCTCCACGATCCGACGAACGTAGCACACGCTAGGGATCCCGAGCTCCTCTGCCAAACCAGGACCGACCTGCCCTGTGTCTCCGTCGGTGGTCTTCAGCCCGCAGATGATGAGGTCGTAGGATCCCATCTTCCTTATGCCGCAGGCCAGTGCATATGATGTTGCAAGGGTGTCCGAGCCCGCAAAGAGCGGATCGGAAAGGAGCACAGCCCTGTCGCACCCAAGGGCGATCACATCCCTGAGTGCCGACTGGGCCTGCGGGGGTCCCATGCTTATGGCAGTGACTGACCCGCCGTATCTCTCCTTGAGCCTGAGGGCTTCCTCTACGGCGTACAGGTCGAAGGGGTTGATGGTCGCAGCCACCCCCTCGCGGATCAGGGTGCCCTTGACCGGGTCTATCTGGACCTCGGTCGTCTCAGGAACCTGTTTCACGCAGACGATGATCTCCAAAGAGGCCTCACCGATCTACACCGCACTGGGCTGCTGGGCAACGAGATGCCTGCCACCATCGATCCAACGGCCTCAAATATATTGCCGCCCGTCAGAGCCTCGCGGCGCCGGTCTTGAGCATCCCGATCTTCTGTTCGCCACTGGATTTTGAGACGGCTCCGGGGAGGCTGGTCCGTCAGCTGGACAGATCGGCTGTCACCTGCTTCAGCTTCTCGGCGATGGGCAGATCCTGGGGACACTTCCCCTCGCAGGTGCCGCACTCTATGCAGGCCTCGGCCCAAGCCGGCGCGGGTTTGCCATCCCTCCTTCTCCTGCCGAGCGCCCTGTACCTAGCTTTGGCCATCTCCTTGAGACCCCAGACCCTTGCCAGGTTGTAAGCGGAGAAGTTGGCCGGAATGTCGACGCCGGAGGGACAGGGCATACAGTAGTTGCAGCCAGTGCAATACAGGCCTCGAAGCGGTTTGGTCTGGCTGGCTAGCTCAAGTATTCGGCCGTTCTCCTCCGGGCTGAGGGGCTCGGGCCTGCTTGCTGAGGCAACGTTCTCCTCAACCATCCTCGTCGTTCCCATCCCGGACAGCGCGACGGTGACGGCTGGATTTGAGAGGACGAAACGTATCGCCAGATCCGGGATCGTCTGTCGGCTCTTCTCCGGCCTCGCCCTTTCTCCCAGGGGTACCAGCCTGCCCCCGCCGACGGTCCCCATTATCGTAACTCCAAGGCCTTTTTCGTGGGCGTGCGCAATCGCTTCCTCGTTGTGTCGATCAAGGAAGTTGTACTGGACGAGGATTCCCTCGAAGAGGCCGGTGTCGATCAGGCGCATTATGTTCATCGGCTCGTCGTGCGAGGAGAAACAGATGTGGTCGATCAGCCCCTCTTCCTTGGCCTTGATCGCCTCGTCAATCGACCCGTGCGGCAGAAGGTGTCGTTCGTACTCTTGGAGCTTGAGATCGTGGAAATGGTAGAAGTCGGTGTGGTCGACGGCGAGCCGTTTCAGCGATTGGTCCAGGCACTTGCGCCACTGCGTCGGGTCGTCCCCCTTATAGGGGTTCTTGGTCGATAGGTACAGTTCATCTCGCCTGTCCTTGATCGCTTCCCCAAGGGCCTCCTCGCTCTGGCCGTTGCAGTACATGACGGCCGTGTCGAAGAAGTTGACCCCAAGGTCGATGGCGCGGTGGAGCACCCTCCTTGTCTGTTCCCTGTTGACGTTGCCCCCGCGCATCGGGAAACGCATGCACCCGAAGCCCAGTGCCGACAGCCTTATGCGCGTCTTTCCGTATTCGCGATACAACATCTTCTCATCCTTTTTCCTTGTTTGCATGGCTCGCCAGTCACTCTTGCCCGCCGAGGCCCCGACGCCGGACGCTGGCAAGAAGATCGTTGACGCGGAACCAGCATCGCCCGATCACCAGTCGGCAACCGACCCGTCTTCGTGGATCAGCCGCGGGTTCTGCCAGTCCCCCGGATAGACCTTGCCCTTGACGGCACTCTCATCAAGCTCGATCCCCAGCCCCGGTCCTTTCGGCACGTCGATGTAGCCCTCCGTCACCTTGAAGGGCTCTACCAAGTACCCGTCGCCCAACGATCCGATTTCCTGTATCAGGAAGTTGGGCGTGCAGGCGTCAAGCTGCAGCGATGCGGCCAAAGCGATCGGCCCGAGGGGGCAGTGGGGAGCAATGCCCGCGTAGTAGACCTCTGCCATCGACGCGATCTCGCGGCACTCCAGTATCCCGCCGGCGTGGGATAGGTCGGGCTGAAGTATCGAGGCGGCCTGCCTCTCGAGGACCTCCCTGAACCCCCATCTAGTGTACAGTCTCTCGCCCGTCGCGATGGGTATGGAGGTTGAGCGCGCTATGCCGGCCATCGCCTTAACGTTCTCGGGCAGGCAGGGCTCCTCAAGGAACATGGGTGAGTAGGGCTCAAGGGCCTTTGCGGCCATCCTGGCCATTGCCGGGCTGAGCCTGCCGTGGCAGTCGATGCCGATGTCCACAGCGTCTCCAACTGCTTCCCGTACGGCTCTCACCTTCTCGGCCGCAGCCTTAACGGCGTGCGGTGTATCGACGATCCTCGTTGCCTCGAACGGGGCCATCTTGAGTCCTTGATAGCCATCTCGTATCCGGCTCAGGGCGTTCTCGGCGCAGGCTTCGGGGCTGTCGCCCCCGATCCCGGCATAGACCTTGATCCTGTCCCTGACGGGCCCGCCCAGCAAATTGTACACTGGTTGGTCCAGGTGTTTTCCAAGGATGTCCCAAAGCGCCTGCTCAATCCCGCTTATGGCGCTCATGATGATGGGGCCGCCCCTGTAAAAGCTCCAGCGATACATCGCCTGCCAATGGTGCTCGATCCTTGTCGGATCCTTTCCCTTCAGATACGGGAAGAACTCCTTGACGGCGGCCTCGACGCTGCGGGCCTTTCCCTCCAGGATCGGCTCGCCGTAACCGGTTACGCCCCCGTCGGTGTGTATCTTCAGAAAGAGCCATCGTGGCATGACGTGCGTTAGTTCCAGATCGGTTATCTTCATGGGCATCGTTGCTCGTTGGCCCGGGTGGGGAAAATGTCTTTCCTCTCCACCTTCAGAACAAAGGCAGCCCTTAACCCCAGCCCCCCAGCTCGAAATGGTCTTATGTGTGCTGGAGAACGACGGACCATCAAGGCTAACTCGGGCGACGAAGCCTTTATCCACAGGGAACGCTGCCGTGAAGGGGAGGAGATAGCGGTTGCAGGAGATCTGGATCAAGCTCTTCGGCCTTTGCGGAATCCTGGCGCCTGTAGTGGCGCTCATCTTCATCGGCGCCGCGATCATGATGCACCCGGAGTTCAACTTCCCCGACTATGCATTGAGCTACCTTGGGGCCCTGAAGACCCCGCATCACATCGTTTACAACGTCGGCATGGTGCTGACAGGGTCGATGGGGATACTGTTCTCCTTCGGGGTGCCACGGCTGGTCAACGGAAAGATAGGGATCATTGGCATTCTCGTCTTCGTTGCGGGGTTCTTTAGCCTGATTCTCGTCGGGGTCTTCCCGGGGGGAACATCTCCCCACAACGCGGTGTCCATGGCATTCTTCACGCTTTCCACCTTCGGCATCCTGATAGTCGCTTTCGACCAGCTTCTGAAGCAGCCAACGCGTCCATGGGGGGTCCTTCTTCTCGCCGTTATTTCGCTGGGGCTGGTCTCCGCGACGCTCGTCGGGAAGATCCCGCATTTGGGGGCGGCCATACCCGAGACCATCGGGGCCTGGGGTTTCTCCGAGTTCTCAATAATATTCGGGCTGAGACTTCTGAAGATCCTGTAGCAAGGGCACTGGACCACGCTGCTAGACGCTCTCCATGAAGGTCCAGCGGTCATCTAGACTCCACCATTTGCCAAAAGCACGTTCGGAGGAGTGCGGTTGGCGAGCTCGTGGGAATCCCTGAAGATCCGATCAAGGCCCCTCAAGGGCTGGGATCGAAGCTGCCAAGCATAGAGGAGATTGAGTCTCGGTCCGATAACGAATGAACGTCTTCTCTGACTCAAGGGCTTGTCAGCATCCTGACCCAGGGCCTCTGGCTACCCTCCCTTGGTCATCGTGTAGAGCTGCCCACGGAGTCCTCTCATACCCAACGATGTTTCGCGGGTGCAAAAAAGGGGCTCTGACGAGGATACCAGAAGGCGTGCATTTGAGCGGCGGAGGGACTCTAGGAAAGGTTTGGGCAGCATTCCGCTTGCTGTCTTCTTGCCCTCACTAGGGCCTAACCTACACGATGTTCAACTAGGACACAGACGAGGAGCACGAGGCCTCTCAGCACTCTTCAAAGATTCCACCAACGCAAGGGTAATGTTCACGAGTCCTTCCCACCTAGTGGGAATCGGTGGGAGAATGTGGGAAGCGACCCTGGACTCAAAAGGCAGGATCATGCTGCCAAAGGCATTCCGAGAGACGTTGGGTCTTGAGGCCGGAAAGAGGGTCAGGCTCTACCTCCAAGGAAACAGCATCATTGTGACACCGCCGGTCAAGCCAGAAGAGTTCATGGAGAAGATGAAGGGGTGCATCAAGGAAGGCTCCGCCATCCCGAAGGTGGACCCCTTGAACTGAAGAGGATCTGGGAGCCCAGATGATGCTCGTCGATACCAACATCTGGATATACTACTTCGATACCCGCCTCCCAGAACACGGCCAGGTGGCCGGCGCCCTCGAGGCAGAGATCGGTTCTGGTGCTGTCACAACCACTACGGTCCTGATGGAGGTTGCTCACTTCTTCCGGGGGCTTGCCAAGGCGGAGTTCTGGGCGTTCATCGGGTACTTGAAGAACCTCGAGACGATGAAAATCGTGGAGTTCGACATGGAGATGCTAGAGCTCGCCTTGGGGTTTCTGGTCGAGTACGCTGATATGGGCATCGGCGGCCGAGATAGCACCATCCTGGCGGCGATGAAACTGTCAGACGTCGACACGATAATGACTCATGACAGAACCTTCAGAAGGATTCCGTCCATCAAGGTCGTGGATCCGGTCACCTCGTCTGTCCATGCCTGAGGCCGGCTGCCTATGCCGACCCAGTTTCTCACGTCAGGCTCTCTCCGGACAAGGTACGCACCAGATTCCCTCTGGGTGGGGGACGGAGATGCTATTAGCTGTGGTGCCTGGTTGCGGTACTCTGCGCGCTTGGCCCCGCGGGTCGGGCGCCCCCTCGATGCTGGAATTGGGTAGGGCGTTGAGCGGCATGCCAGTCTCGAGTCCACTCTGGCCGGGCCTTGATTCCGTCCTGCTAATCAAGAACCAACTGTGCCCTGACCCGGAAGCGCAGGGCCTCACTGCCAAGAACTGGGGTCAAACTCGGAGGGGGGAAGATAGAGGATCTTGGCGAGCCCGCAGCGCAACAGTTGGGCATTGACGTTTGTGCCGTTGAAGTACACGACTCCCAGGATCCTGCCATAGGGATCCCTGGGCGACTCGTCGTCGACGTCGACTAGGACCGTCTTCCCCAGATAGTTGCTCCTGACGAACTCCAGGGCCTCTTGGTATCCTGGCTGCCCCTTTTCGGGCGTGTTGATGCCCACGAGTCTCACCGTTCCCAGGCCTGAGACCTCGATGGTATCACCGTCGACGACCTCGATCACCAACCCCGATACGGAGGGCTGGACCTTCTCCTTTCTCTGGGCGAGGTACCACGGGACGCATAAGCTGAAGGCCACAAGGTAGGCAACCAGCGTACGTCTCCAGTGTTCGGGGGCCCTCCAGGTCATCCAATGCCATCGTTGGTGGAAAACTACATCACGATATGCCCGACCGGGCGATGCGGATTTTAAAGGCCTTTTTGGGGAAAGACTCCATCGAGGGTGGTTGCCGCAGGAAGAGCCGAGGTTTCAGCATAGCGAGGCGGGACGAAGTCGAACTCAGATGGAACGCTCACCATCGGGCTCGCGATCCGTCTTCTGGCCATCATCGTTTGTGGCGTTTGCCTCCCATCGAAGGCCCTGCCTGAGGCCGAAGTAAAAGGTCGTAGCAGCCCCGATGATCGTCACGGCCCAGTATGATATCACGCGGTCGAGCAGAACTGCTGAGGTGGAAAGGTCCTTGTGCACCCCAAGGCCTATGAAGAGCGCGATCATGGTCGCCTCCGTCGAGACCAGCCCTCCGGGAAGGAGGGGAAGGAACTCGACGAACACGGCACCGACTGAAACGACGTTGATGACAAGGAGGCTCTGCTCCGATCCCAGCGAGGCGAACACCGTCTTCAGCCTGAGGATGATGATGAGCCAGAGCAGGAGGGAGATCAGCATGCTTGCTAGGAGGAGCCGCCTGTTCTCGGAGATGGTCTTGACGCCGAGGTAGAACCTTCCCAGTGCTTTTTCCAGCCGGCTCCTCAGCTCTTCCACGGGGCCGAACCGTCTGAGTATGGGCTTGAGCTTGTCAAAGAAGAAAAGGACAATCCTGAGCCCTGCCTCTTTACGGAGGCAAGCAAGGGTCAAGACGACCGAGAGCACGCCCGAGGCGATGAGCCCAAGGAGGATCAACGTGAGGAGGAACAGGTTCGCAGCAAGATGGGACACGAATATGAGGGCAAAGGTGATGAGGCATATTATCACGAAGGGCGCCATGTCGAAGATGCGGTCGACCACCACGCTAGCCATCCCCTCCTCCGGGGTCGTGTGGTTCATCTTCCCCAACAGGTAGGCTCGCACCGGCTCCCCTCCGCTCTTGGCCACGGGCGTTATGTTGTTGAAGAAGGCACCCGAGAATGTTATGCCCAGGATCTCCCTTGGCACCTTCTGTCCCTGGGCGCGGATGATCAGCGACCATCGCAGGGCCCAAAGGGCCGTGTGGGCGATCTGCAGGCCGAGGGCGACCAGGAAGAGGCCCGGCTTCATCCTCAGGATGTTCTGGAGCGCAGCCCGGCCGCCGATGCAGAGCACTAGCAGCACGACTAGGGACGCGCCAGCTAGGACGAGTATCCCGGTGCGGACAGGATCTATGCGGGCCGAAGGAGGCACCGAAACACCTTTGTCGTACCCCCGGCAAGCGGGTTATAAGTATTGCTCCAACATAACATTCATCTTGCGGCATCCCTGATCTTGTCCGGGCTTGGGGCGAAAGGCATGGCGTCGCTTGGCCGATCCGGCGTGGAGCACGCCAAGACGGCCCCAGGCGCCATGCGATAACATTATCAACACCTCCTGGTCTTTTCCTAGGACGACCGAACGATCTGGATTCGCATAGAACTTCGGGCGTTCGGAGCCTCCTTGTCCGGGCGCTCGCGCGCAGACGTCTAGGGGCCTGACAGGTTGAAAGTGGCCTTGATCACCGACACTTACCATCCGCAGGTCAACGGCGTCGTCAGCTCCGTGGACGCCATCGCGGAGGAGGTGGGCAAGGACCACGAGGTCAGGATCTTTGCACCCACCGATGCCAAGAGTGCACGGGGCTTTCGATCGTTGACGTTTCAGCCCTATCCGGACTACAGGGTCGCCTTGGTGGGCCCGAGAACGATGGGCCAGATATTCATCGAGGAGGGCATAGACCTAGTTCACGTCCACACCCCGTTCACGCTCGGGTTGGCCGCGGTGTCTGCGGCCAAGAGGCTGATGCTCCCAATCGTCGGGACCTTTCACACGCTGGTGCCGGAGTACACACATTACGTCTATGGCGACCTGGGCGGGCTGCTCAGGGGGCTGGCGTGGAGGTACGTGAGTTGCTTCTACAGGCGTTGCACGGTGGTGACTACGCCTTCAGCCTCAATGCGCGACATCCTCCTCGCCAGAAGGTTGAGGGATGTCCGCGTAATATCGAACTCCCTCAACACGGAGTTCTTCAGCCCCCAAGACAGGCCCCCGAACCACGATCCGGTGATCCTCTACGTGGGCCGTCTCGGCAGGGAGAAGAAGGTTGAGATTCTGATCGATGCCGCGCCTCTGATTCTGAAGGAGTATCCCGGGTCGACATTCAGGGTGGTCGGGAGTGGCGTCCAGGAAGAACTCTACCGAAGCATGGTCCGAAGGAAAGGGCTGAACGGCAACTTCCGTTTCGATCACTATCTCGAGCTCCCAGACCTGGTCGATGCGTACAGGGGTTGCGATATCTTCGTGATCCCTTCGGACACCGAGACGCAGGGACTTGTGGCCCTCGAGGCGATGGCCTGCGCAAAGCCGGTTGTCGGTGCCGACGCAGGCGGCCTCAGGGATGTGATCACGAACGGTGTTGACGGTCTGAAGTTCCGGCCGGGAAATGCGGAGGACCTGGCCCGGTGTGTCTTGAATCTCCTCGGCGACAAGAACCTTCGGGAGAGGATGGGCGCGAGTGCGCGCCGGAAGGCGGAGCAGTTCTCGCAGGGAAGGATTGCGGAGGAATGGAAGGCCCTCTATCTGTCCCTCCTTGAGCGAGGGGGGAGTGGCCCTAGCGGGACATGAGGACCTCCCGGTATACTTCCAACACTTCCGAGGCCGTCCTGTCCCAGGAAAGGATGCTGGCGCGAGCCCAAGCTTTTTTGCCCAGCTCGCGGCGCAGCCCATCGTCGGAAAGAAGGGAGTTCATCGCATCCCTTAGCTGACGCGAATCCCCTGGCTCCACTAGGATCCCTGCGTCACCCACAACCTCCGGAACGCCGCCAACCCTCGTTGCCACCACGGGCTTTCCGTGAGCCATGGCCTCCAGGAGGACCAACCCGAAGGACTCGATTCTGGACGGGAGGACAAGGAACTTGCATCTTGCCAGGAGTTTGTGTTTTTCCTCTTCGGCGACGTGGCCCGCCAGCTTCACGTTTGGCAGTCCCTTTAGGATGTGGGACGACGGCCCTTTGCCGCATACGACTAGTGTCGAGCGAACCCCCTTCATGGCCTTCGCCAGCACATCCAATCCCTTTGTCTGAACCAACCGACCCACATAGAGGACGAAGTCTTCCTCGAGATCTGAGTATGGTTGGATTTCCACGCCGTTGTGGATGACGCGCAGCAGTTCCGCCCGGATTCCCCTCTCGATGAGCCTACCGCGTACGTACTCGCTGATGCAGATTATCCTTGCGCATCTCCGCGCAAGGTACTGCCTGAAGAGCACGTCGTTCAAGAGGCTGAACGGTCGCTGCCATCCAACGCCCTCGCCGAAATCGTTGTGCCATGTCAGCACAATGGGGATCTTCCCTACGAAGCCCCTCACCGCCCTTGCATATTCCGGGGACCACCTGTGGTGGGCATGCAAGATGTCGGGGGAAATGTCGGCTATGCGTTTCCCAACCCCCCATGTGGCAGTGGCAGGCGGCGTATATATCTTTAGGAAGAGCGAAGGCAGCCTGTGGACCTGCATTCCGTCCACTACTTCGAAGGCCTGGGTTCCGGGCAAGAGGCTCGTGATTACGTGGACCTCGTCGCGTTTGGAGAGCCTCGTTCCGATGGCGCGTATGTGTTCCTCGATCCCTCCGATGTAAGGGTGGAAGAACGGGTTCACTATGCAGATTCTCATGTACGGGCCTCTTTCTCAACGCCATTTATCTCGGTTGCGCAGGAATCACGAACAACGAGGCACGCGCAGGTGTCGAGATGCGAAGACCCTAGGCGCCGCCCCGTCTGTCCGCCAAGTCGCCCCTGCAAGGGTTCTTAGATCCTTGAAGCGTTAATTCGGTCGATGAGTTCCATGGTCTTGGCCGCGTCCTCGAAGCTTGTCATCGGCTCTTTGCCGTTCCTCACGCAATCTATGAAGTGTCTGTTCTCTGCGGAGAAGCCATAGACCTTGTGGAACGAATCCGATCCTGCGGCGTCCTGGGCCCTTATCTCGATCGCCTGGTCGGAGTCGTCGAAAATCCTGGCCTTGGTGTTTGGATCTATGAATGCCGAGAAGCGGATGGAATGCATCTCGAAGGTGTGCACCCGGGCTCCGCCCGTCCAGTTGCTGAGCAGGACGCCGGAGGCGCCGGACTCGAATTTGATCAGGGCGTTGAAGCTGTTCTCGTAGTCGGCGTTCAGTGCCCGTATGTGGCTCGCGATTCTGCTTGCCTCACCGCACATCCACCTCAGGGCATCGACCGCATGGATCACGTCGCATGTGAGCAGGTCCACTGCGCCATCATAGTATGGGGGAGCTCCCACCATGTTCTTGTAGAAACTTGCAACCGCTTGGAGTATGGGACCCTTCTGCTCGGCCATCTCCTTGACCCTAGTCATGAGGGGAATGTACCTCCGATTGAACCCGACCATGGTTAGGCATCCGTGCGACCTTGCATGCTTTGAGAGCCTCTTTGTCTGGTAGCTCGTGATGCCCGGCGGCTTCTCTATGAAGAGGTGAATGCCTTTGGAGAGGCAGTACACCGCCAGGTCATACAGTTGATGGGGAGGCATCAGGATGTAGGCCGCGTCAGGTTTGATATCCTCTATCATCTTCCTGTAGTCCCGGTATCTTGCCTGTATGTTGAACCGATCGGCCGTCGCGTTCAGTCTCTCCTCGACAAGATCGCACAGGCCCGCCATTTCCACGTCCGGGAACTCGGCAAGCGAGGGATAGTGCACCGCGTTTGCCATGCCCCCCGCGCCTATCAGCGCAAGCCGAATCCTGTCCAACGTCGCCCACCCCAGTGCTAAAGGTCCGCCAGCCGGATCCGGGTCCCGGTCTCGCGGCTCTTCACCAGGCCGTTCAGGCATGCGATGATCTCAAGCGTGTCTTTCGGATCCACAGGGCTCTCCCCCGTCTTGACGAACTCGACGACCCTCCTCAGCGTCTCGGGATAGTAAAGGGTGCTTGAAACGACGATCTCCTCTCTGCCCTTCTCGCCGTGCGCAATGACCCGGAAATCCACCTTCGCGTCCCTGATTATCTGGAGAGACACTGTCTTGCCGTCGGCGTACTGGACAGTGCCGATGTCGTGGCCCTCCGTTCCAACGTTCACAACGTAATCCATCCCGGATCCGAATACGGCGCTCATCATCTCAGCGGCGTGTACGCCATAGAAGATAGTCTCTCCCATCCCGGTGACGGTTCCCGCTCTGAGTGGCGCTATCTCCTTGAGCCGGGCTTCATGGCTCGTGATCTCGGGCGCAAAGCGGAGGGACGAGCAGGACATCAGCGGGGTGCCGGTCCTGCGGGCGATCGCAACGATCTTCCTAGCGTCCTCAAGAGAGGTCGCAAGAGGCTTGTCGATGAAGGTGGGGACCCCGGCTTCAAGGAACGGCGTGGCCTCCTCAAGATGCTTGGAGCCATCCCTGGTGACGCAGAGGACGCCGTCGACCAGGTGGATGAGTTCCTCCTTGCTCTTGACCTGGGCGCTCACGTTGAGCTCCTTGAGCTTGGCGACGTTCTCGTCATCGTAGGCGAAGAATGCGACCATCCTAGCACCTTCAACCTTTTCATGTGCGGGAAGGTTAGGATCGTTGACTAGCCTTGAGAAGACGACCGAGTGCGAGTTGTTTGTCCCACAGAGGCCCAGCCTGATCATGTGCATTCCGCTAGGGGGCCTCGGTGGCCAGAGTAAAAATGTTGGCCCGGCAGGCGGTTACATTTTATATGCGGCATTCGCGGTGCTCGGTCGAGTTCGGCGGTAACCATGAGCGCAAACCAGTTTCGCGACGTCCCGTCTAAGACCGTGGAGAAGCTAGGCTTCATCCCCCATTGGCTAGTCTGTGGGCCTTTCCCAGCCGGCGATGAGGCGGAGGCCTACAGGCTCTTTCGTATGGGCAGGTTCGAGGTGCCCGACTCGGATCCCATCGGGGGCGAGCTTTTCATCCGACCCTTCCCTGGCATGACGTATCGGTCAGAGGCTCTGCCCGGGAAGGAGACGGTCTGGGACATCCTGGATGCAATCTCCTCAAAGATCGATTTCGCTTCGCTGTTTCCGGAGGCAAGTCACGGCATCGCGTACGCGGCGACCTATCTGGTCAGTTCGACGGATGAGTGGTTCGTCTGCGACTTCAAGCCCCAGATGGTGGGACGCCTGATAGTCAATCACAGGGTCGCGTCGCCCGATAGAGGTTTGGTTCAGATCCCGCTGAAGCCCGGCCGAAACCTCCTCCTTCTCAAGGTTCTGGGTAGTGCTAGGCGCGGAGCCGCTTGGGGCGCATCCTGTTCTTTCAGGAAGGCCAAGCTCGTGGGGTCGAGCGGGATCGGCGTCACGGCACCGAGGGCGACCGGGTACTTTCGCGGAACTACGGCGAGGCCGGAACTGGAGTTGGAGTTCGCGCTCGCGAACTTTTCGGGCCTAGACGTATCCGACGTCGCGACCCTGCTGAGTTCTGAGGAGCTTGGTTCTGAGATCTCAAGATCGATCGAGATCGTGAGGGCAGGTGAGACGAAGAGCGTGCTGCTCGGTCTTCCCATGGCGTGGAAGGTGGGTAAGGCCCGTGTCGGCCTCGAGGTGGTGGCGGGCGAAGATCGCTGCACGTTGTCCAGTGAGCTCGAGGTTCCCGCAGTGCCGGTTGCGGACGCGACCGTCCATGTCGGCGTCGGGTTTCACTGCGACCCCATATGGACCAACACGCAATCGATGTACAACGACGTGTCGCTGCATAATGTGGCCCAGTACCTCAACTTCTGCAGGGCCGACCCCGGATTCAAGGTCATCTTCCACGAGCTGGACTACCTGAAGCCGTACCTGGATTTCCACCCCGGCGATCGCGACTATCTGATGAGCCTCGTCAGGCAGGGAAGGGTCATCCTAGGCGGTTCCTACAACGAGCCCAACGAGAAGAACATATCGGGCGAGCAGCTCATACGCAACATCCTCTACGGCAGGTTGTTCGCGAGCTCTCTTTTCGGTGCTAGCCCGAGGGTCTACCACCCTTGGGATGTGTTCGGCCACATCGTCCAGCTTTCCCAGATCCTCAAGAAGTCGGGCAACATCGGCGTGATCTGGTCGAAGACCGTGAAGGGCTTCCCCGCCGTATTCAGACACATGTCTCTGGACGGCACCACGCTGATCCATCGCCGGGTCGACTACGGATTCACCACATCCAACCTTGATGAGATGAGGGGGAGGGCATACGCAGGCCTCTCGGAGATGGAATCCCTCGGACACCACACGGACCTGAGGATGGACTGCAACGACTTCAAATCCCCCACGCCGTGGATCCTGGGACGGACCGAGGAGCTCAAGTCGCTCTTGCCTCGCATCGAGGTTGGGGACCCCGCCGAGTTCTTCGATGATGTCCTCAAGGACGAGTCCCGCGGCGCGCTCGTTCCAGTTACTTCCCGGGACGCCAGCCAGTACCACATCGGGACCTCTCAATCGAGGATCGAGCTCAAGATAGCCAACAGGCTGGGCGAGGTTGGCCTGTACGGTGCCGAGTCATTTTGCACATGGGCCTCGCTCCTTGGGGCGCCCTATCCCGATCTCGCCTTGGACAAGGCATGGAGGCAGTTGCTCTTCAATTCTCACCACGATGCCATAACCGGCACCTCCTGCGACAAGTCCTACCTGGATATGCTTCAGGGATACAGGGAAGCCCTCGGGCTGATCCACCAGTGCATCGCGCGTGCACTCGATCACATTGCCTCCAAGGCTGATCTGTCTGCTTGCGAGGGAACGCCACTTATGGTCTTCAACGCACTGAACTGGACTAGGACAAGCGTGGCAAAGGCCAGGATCACCTTCCAGAAGCCCGTGGCATCCTTCGCCCTCCTAGACCCGAAGGGCAGGGAGCAGCCGTTTTGCGTTCTGAGTACCGAGGAGGATGAAAAGGGTATACGGTCGGCCGAGATCGAGTTCGTTGCGCAGGACATCCCGTCGATGGGGTATGCGACGTACCAGGTACGGCCGTTGGACAGGCGATCGTTGCCCAGATGGGCGGCGAAAGGAGGGGAGCTGAGCATCGAGAACGAGTTCTACAAGCTCACCGTTGACCCGAACAGGGGAGGTGGGATTCGAAGCATTCTCGACAAGGAAACTGGCAAGGAGGTCGTTCCCCCTGCGAGCCCCCATCTGGCAAATGAGATTGCCATCCTGAAGGAGAAGGGCGATCGGAACGAGCCCTCGTGGGAGCTCTACACGACCGGCGAGATGATGTTCTCTGACCGCTTCCCGGTCGACGTCAGCGTGCAGGAATGCGGCCCAACGTCCAGGATCCGTGTGACGGGAAGGGTCGGAGAGCATTGCGAGGTCGTCCGCGAGATAGTCCTGAGGAAGGGCCTGAAGATGATAGATTTCAGGACCGAGATAAGGGACTACCGCGGAAAGGACGACCTCTTCGTCGCCCTATTTCCGACGGACATCGCGGGTTCCGTGCCGACCTACGAGGAAAGGTTCGGCGCGATCGTCAAACACAGGGGAAGGAAGCAATTCGACTACAAGACATGGCGGGGCGACGCGTACTCGGACTGCGTCATACATTCGTCCCAGAACTTCTTCGATCTGGGCTCCACGACGAAGATCAGGTTCGTCGACTACGAGGCCCGCACCGTCTCGTCCTGTCCCCTGGGGTCTGTTCTACTCGTGACGCCGCACTCCAAGGAGGTGCAGATTCTATCCGCCCGCCTCCAGCGCGCGCTCGCCAATAGGGGGGTGCTCACGACCCCGTGGTTTGATGACGATGACGCCCCGAGGAGGACGAAGCTGGTCCATGCGGACTCCACGGAAGCCCGATCCATGAACGAAGACCTCCCAAACACTAACTTTAGGATCTCCGTCGGCGTCGGGGCGAACAATTCCTATTCCATCTCGCTGTTGCGTGGCCTTGACAAGCCCACGCTTGAGGGCTTCACCGATAGGGTGCAGAGGCTGGGCTTCGACTTCCTCGTCGTCGCCGACCGCAACGTCCCGCCGGGGTGGAACGCCGTGCCGGTGCTCATCGTGGAGGCCAGCGATTCCCAGCAGTTGGAGAAGGCCATCGATTTCCTCGTCGACGGGCTGCGGTCAGGCGACTTGATCATACCCCAGCACGCCAATCATCTGGGTCCCGTCAAGGTTGAGGACTATGGCCTCACGGTTCTGAACAGGGGGAACATGGCGAACACGGTCGAGCCTGAGGGAACGATGTCCCTCTTTTTGACCCACACCTCAAACTGGTCAAGGGTGCATCTCGAGGAGGAATTCATCCCGGAAAGGAAGGACCACGTTTTCCAGTATGCGCTCTATCCTCATGCTGGTAGCTGGCGGGAGGCGGGTTCCTACCGGCTGGGATGGGAGTACAACGTCCCACTGTTTTGCTGTCAGGCGAGCCCACACAAGGGGTCCCTGCCGCCCGTGCATTCGTTCTTGGAGGTCTCATCCGAAAACGTTGTGGTCACGGCGTGCAAGCCGGTGGGGAATCCGGTTGCAGCCTTCCAAGCCCGAGCCTCCGATCCATCCAAGGGAGTGGTCATCAGGGCTTATGAGGCGGAAGGAAAGCGGGTGGATTCGGTGTTCAAGGTGTGGCTTCCGGTGGAGGGTGCGTGGAGGACCGACCTCTTGGAGAACCGACAGGCCTCTCTGGACGCACGAGGCAACTCGTTCGCGGCATCCTTTGAGCCGTTCTCGGTTGAGACCTTCGAGGTCAAGCTCGTTGCCCCGGCTGCGCCCGCGGCTGTCGGGCCGGAAGTGGTCGAGGCCGTTCAGCCGATATACACGCGATATTGGAAGGAGAACCTAGGACCCGCTCCCATCGGTTACCAGGCGGTCGCTCTTTCCATCCAGGGGTCTCCCATCACGGAGGCGGGGGGGAGAGGCACGACGATCAACCGGCTTGCGGTGAGCCTCGTCAACAACTACGTCGACCGCCCCATATCGGGTCGCATCGTCATGGAGGCTCCTGCCGGCTGGCGTGTTGAGCCCGAGACGATCTGGTATGATCTCCCCCCGCTTAGCCACAGATCGTACGATGTCGTTCTATCCTTCTCGGGATTGAGGAGAACTGGATTGTTCAGGGCCAGGATTACTCACGATGGGCAGACCTACGAGGACGTCATCGAGGTCGGTGAGCAGAGCAAGCTGACCTACACCGGGGGTGGGTCGGTCTACCAGGATGTCCTCAAAGTCCAGATCGAAAGGGCAGTCACGTGGTCGGTCTTCCACCAGGACGACCGCGTTGCCGTAAGAATCGAGAACCCCTACAACGAGCGGGTCGACGGAGGAGTCGCTCTGATCGTGCCCCCTGAGCTCTGGGCCCGAAATGAGGTCGGGGACTACTCCATCGCCGAGATGACCCCTCCTGTTCAGGCGTTCCACATCCCACCCAAGTCGTTCCAGGTCTTGGAGTTCAGACTCCGCAACCGGGCAGAGAGAAGCGTCAGCTTCTGGGCGTACGCGAAGCTCTTCTATATGGGCAGGACGGAGTACAAGAGGGTCAGGTGACGCCGCTGGCACCCGGCCTTCTCCCGCGATAGATCCGAACTGACATGGGCCCAATGGTGTCCCGCAAGGCCCCGCGGACATCGCCGATGAAGCGTCCCTCCCAGAGGACCTCGACGCCGTCCATGTCCCCGACATCGAAGGCGTGCGTGACCTGAACCTTGGTGGGGTTGCAGACCATCAACACAACCTGGTCGTCCCTCTCCACAACGCACCAGTCGACGCGTGCTGGGCCGTCCTCGTCGACGTGCACCTCAGGGCGTCTCCCCATGAGCACGGGCGCAAGCTCCCGAAGCTCTCTCACCTCACGGAGGATCTCTTGCCAAAGCTCAGGGGCGTTCTCGTACACAGACATCAACACCTGCTTGTCGGGGTACTTGTATGCGTACCACGAGATCCCCCTGGCACCGTGGATCACGGCGAGATAGGTCATGCACCTCTCCTCTTGGACCGTTGGAAACCTTATGTTCCTCCACGTCCATGCCTGAACCACGAACCAAACTGGTTGGTCGGCCCTGACCGAGGCAACCGTCTCGTCCACGCACCGCGCTACCAGCGTGACGGAGTGCTGCTTCCATATCGGGTAGTAGGCCGGCGAAGCCACGTCGGCTAGGGCCTGGTAGGGCTTGCTCCGGTGCGGGGCGCCATCGCATATGAGGGTCAGATGGTGCGGGTCGATCATTTTCACAAGCTCGCTGGCCCTCCGGATCACATCGACCGGAACGTTCCTCAAGGACGGTTCGTCGACGAGGTACCAGGCGAGGAGGCAAGGCCGCCAGTACAGGTCCTCCATGTACTTTCGTATCCTGCTCAGGCTTGAGAAGTCCTGTATGTTCTCGCCCGGCCCGTGTCCGATGACCATCATATTTGCGTCATCGCATGCGGACAGGAAATCCGCGCTTCCGGCGTTGAAGATCGTGTTGAAGCCAAGCTCGGACAATCTGCGGACATCTTCAGCCTCGCTGACGTTGTACAGACCCAGGGGGAAGAAGGGTCTGCGATCGACGAGAACCCTGCCCTCCTCATCCACGGTCACCCTGCGGGACGGGGGCTTGGCGGGAGGATCCCAGCTGTACCCTCTCTGCCTTATCTGTTCCTCGAGCTCCGAGAGCATGGTATCCGCCCGCCCGAGGTCCTGCCCCCTAGCATCCGTCTCTGCGTACGCCAGACATTTGTAGACGAGAGCTCTCGTCAGATCTTCCCACGGTTGCCTCGGCCTCCTGTCAAGCTCCTCAAGTTGCTTCCTGAGCTTCCTTGCTCTGGCAAGAAGCCCCCTCCTAGCGATGCGTCTGACGATTAGGTCGGGCCCTCGCTCGCCATCGCCGGTCATGGGTTTGTATTCCACCGAAATCGTAGAGCGCTCTAGTCGGGGCGGAAGTCCGCCCAGGCCAACCCTCGCGACAAGGCTGCCCGAGGGAGGTGAAACCGCCGCCCTCAGCACGGCGGCGCGGCGCTTCCCGCCAATGGTCACGGCAAGCTCTCCCCTGACCGGACGATCCGGGTCGGGGGATTCCATGTAGAGATGGACCGGTGACGCCTCCTTAAGGCTAGCCTGCTCGGGCCGCACATCCCACCATATCCTCACTCCCGACCTCCCTACGGATTCCTTTTCGGGGGAAAGGGCGATCCCGCCGTCGAAGGCAGGCTCAACAGTCACCGGATCGCCAAGGCAAAGCGTGCTCGTCTTGGCCCGGCCGGCCCCTTCGGGGATCAGGACGGGGTTGAGGCTGGGGGTCCTGCCCCCCTGGGGCCAGGGAGGGGAGGGGTAACGGCTCCCCCTAGTTTCCAGGCAGACAACACGCCCCATCGCCGTTGCGTACACGACCTCTAGGTATCCGTCGCCATCCACATCTGCAATAAGTGGGGCTGCTTGGATCTGGTCCTCGCCCAGCGGGATGCTCCAGATCAGCCTGCCTTCGCCGGTGAGGGCGTAGATGGAGCCGCTTTGCGTGCCGAATACGATATCAGGCTCCCCGTCGCCATCCACATCGCCAATCACCGGAGGAACGGCAACGACCATTTCCTCTCCCTGGGATCGGAACTCCCACATCGGCGTCCCCTCGCTGTCGAGACAAGCCAGCCCGAAAACGTCTCCCGCCAGGATCTCCTGCTTGCCATCGCGGTCCAGGTCGGCCATCGCCAGGCCGCTCCGGATCCGTCCCTTGAGCTCCTTCTCCCACCTGAGCTGGCCCGTCAAGGCTTCTAGACAGTAGACGTGGTGATCCCAGGAGCCGAAGACGACCTCTATCCTGCCGTCGAGGTCGATGTCACCCATCATGGGCCTCGACGCGATGCCATCCCCGATGCTGCGCGTCTTGTACCTCCACCTCAGGCTTCCGTCGTCGCGGAGGCTGTAGAGGTAGGTGTCTTGGCTTCCGAAGAAGATCTCGGTCCGGCCGTTTCCATCGACATCGCCGGCGGAGGCTCCCTGATGGATGGGGCCTTTCGCCCTGTATAGCCAAAGCAGGCGACCCTCGGTGTCCAGGCAGAAAAGCCTTCCCCCGTCGCCGCCTAGGAGTATCATCTGGGAGCCAGGGGGCCCCGCAGCGGTCGGCCCGCCGAAGATGGAGAAGGCCGGCAGCGATCGGCACCACCTAACCCTGCCATCGCCTTCGAGGGCAAACAGAGACCGTGCTCTCGATGCGGCCAGCACGAGCTTAGCCGGGTCACGGGCGTCGGGCTCGCAGACCGAGATCGTGCTTGCAAGCCTTTCCCCCCTTGGCTGAAAGATCCAAGCATCGCTCCCATCTCCGTTCAAGCAGTGCAGGCACCCGTCATCGCTTGTCGCGACCAGGATCTGGAGCCGGCCATCTCCTTTCAGGTCGCAACAGTTGACGTCTCCCATGATCGCATAGGGCGAAAGCTGGCGGTTCCACTTGGCTCGCGGCGTTGAGCTGGTCATGGGCCCGCCGCCATGCGGAGCGGAGATAAATGGATCCCACGCCCGCCCGGGGAGGTGATTCGACCTCGAGGAACCGCGTGGTCGCTATGACGTTCGCCAGACCAGGGCCGTGGACGGCCATAGGATTATAAGCCTGAGGTAAGTACGTATATAGGGGTAGACTGGACGTGAGAACCGGCAAGATCCTCGTCATCATCTTGACCGCCTTGCTGGCCCAACAGGGATCCTTTCCCCAGGCCCTCCCTCCGCTTCCCCCGGACTACCTCCAGCCCGAGAAGGTCTGGATAAAAGAGGACGGCTTCCCAGCATCCACATGGGGCCAGTACAATGACACGGCTAGCAACAAGCTGAACCTGACCTACCGACATTCCAAGGTCAACATCGCATACGTGATCAGGAGTGCCGACCCGAGCGACCGGGTCAATGCGACCTTCATCGTCTACAGGAACGTGAGTGCCTCCAACGGCTTCAACTCCACCGGCCATCTCTTTCCCGGATCGGTGCCTTGTTGGACGCACACGATCTTCCTTTCCAGCAAACAGACGGTTGGTCAGTATACCTACCACCTCTTCGTGGCGACCTTCGACCCCGAAGGCATTCCGGCGATCTACCAGGTGAGGATCAACCTGACCGGGACGCTGTCGGGCGGATCTAACTGGACCAGGCCCGACGGCAACCCGAACGTGCCTTGGCTCTTCTTCGAGCTGTTTGCGGGCGGGTGGGACCCCATCTCGGTCGTGGACCAACTGGGCAGGTCTAGCCCCTTCTTCGTCGATGATCCCATCCCGATACCTTCGACCTTTTTCACCGCAATCGTTCTGATCGAGCCCTCGGGCAACGACACTGGATCGTCGGTCGCGCGGGTGCGCTGGAACAGGACCGACGGGACCACGATCGCGACCTACATCGTTCCTGTTTACTACGTGGGGGATGGGAAGTGGGAGGCACGCAGCACCATACCTGTGAACTCCTCCACCTTCCCGGCCAACTACACGCACCCCTACTATGTGGATGCCGAGGTGGGGCTGTACAGGCATTCAAGTCCACCGTTCTACGTCTATCCTCCCTACGCCGCCATTGCTCCGGATACCTGGATCACCGAACGGCCCCCGGCAACGGTTGAAAACGCAACGGTGCGCTTCTCCTGGACGGGGTCCGACCTCGACGGATCGGTCACGGGCTACCATTACAGGATGGACGCAGGGCCGTGGGTCTTCACCGTGGAGACCACCAAGACCTTCACGGGCCTGTCCAACGGAACGCACAGGTTCCAGGTCGCGGCCGAGGACGAGGACGGCATCTGGGATCCGCTCCCCGACTACTGCGATTTCACGGTCCTGATCAACAGTCCTCCCGAGACCCTGATAGTCGTGGCACCCAATGCGACCACGAGGCAGCGCGACGCGACCTTCATCTGGCAGGGAAGCGATGTCGACGGCTACGTCGTCTCCTACCAGTACCGCCTCGATGACTCGCCATGGGTGACGACGACGGCCACGAGCGTGACGTATCAGAACCTGAGCTCCGGAAGCCACATCTTCTCGGTCAAGTCCACCGATAACAAAGGCCTTGAGGACCCGACGCCGGCCCAAGCACTTTTCACGATCCTTCCGTCCTGGTGCGAGGAGGAGTTGGAGAGGCTGGGCAGGGAGGTGGCGCGGCTTGAACAAAGCATCTTGGAGCTTGAGGGCAGGGTTGTCGATCTGACCTTGCTGCTATTCCAGGCCTTAGACGAGAACTTGAATCTGTCGGCCAGGATCGGCCTGCTCGAGGCGGAAAGGGCGCAACTCTCCGCAACCATCGACCACCTGCGCCAGGAAAGGTCGCAGCTCATCGACCAGGTATCGACCCTTTCCCAGGAAAACGCAGCCCTGCTGGATAGCCTCGCAACCTACGTGAACCTGACGCTGAGCCTTCAGTTGCAGATCGAGCTCTTGAGCTCCCAGCTCACGTACCTCAACCAGAGTGCAGCGAGACTGGAGCTTGAGAAGGAAGAGCTGGAGAGGTTGTCGGAGGAGCTTAGACTGAAACTTGCCGAGTGCCAATCCCAGATCCCGGAGACCGCCCCGGTCGCGTCGATGGCCTTCGTGGGGCTCGGGTGCATTCTGCCTAGGATCCGCCGGCGCCTAGGCGCACACAGGACTTAACCGGCATGGTGCTTGGGCGGTCTGGGTCTTATTTGCGATGGGGGCGGGCTTCGAACCATTAATCTGCCGAACCCGTCCTGATCCGCCTCGGTCACCATGTCAGCCTTCCTCGACTCCGATGTCAAGTGGCTCGACCACATACCGAGCAGGGTCGAAAGCGTCTTCCTCAAGCACCTGACCCACCGAGGGCGTTTCTGCGAGGTTCACGTGGATGAGGCCAGGGGCAAGAAGCCGGTCGGCATATGGGGCTGGAACACCTGGTGTGGCATACATGACATGACACCGCTGGTGGGAGCTGCCGTGCACGACATCATGAGGAAGACCCTCGACGAGGGACTTTCCCATACGGAACCCGGGACAGGCCTCCTTCCTCACTGCGTTCCCATCGACGACGATGGAAGGATCGGGTACAGGCAGGGGGAGAAGCGCGTGGAGTACCGCACATACGGAGGCGTGCACGGGGAGGACTACTGCCTAGACAACATCATATGCTGGGCGAAGATGATCTTGGAGTTCTTCCTCTACACCCGGGACAGGAAGTGGTTCAGAACCGAGAAGCTCAAGGCGGTCGAGCGTAGCACGGACTTCATACTCGAGAGCCTGAGGCCGGCCTACAATCCTTCGCTCATCGAGTCGGGGATCGAGGGCGACTGGACCGAGAATACAAATTGGCATGCCGATAACTCGAACAACAACGTCTGCATGGTCCAGTGTCTCGACCTTCTTTCGGAGGTCGAGGCCCTGCTCAAGAGGAAGAGGATGCGAGACCGATACCGGGAGATCGTCGAGGAGATCAGGTCGCAGTTCCGCCGCGACGCCCGGGAGGGAGGCTTCTGGTGGGACCCAAAGGGCCACTTCCTTCACGGGAACGACGGCGCGGGCCGTCGAATCTACGGCGAAGCCTACTTCGAGTCCACGGCGAACTACTTCTCCATTCTCTGGAAAGTCGCCACGCCTGAACAGTCAGCAAGGATCTGGTCCTACGTGGACGAGCATCCCGAAATAGAGGAGCCCTATCCTGTGCTTACCAACTACCTTCCCCGCAATGCGGCGCGGCGGATGAACTACGGCCACACCGTCACCGACGGGGACATCTGGCTGACGCTGGGCGCACACGCAGCGGTGGCGCGGCTGCGTTCTGGCTACACCAGGAAGGCAACGCGCATGTTTAAAGCGATCGTGGACTATGAGCTGAAGGAGGGAACGATCCACAACAACATCTATCCCGACGGAACGTCGAACAAGGACTGGTCTCCTGAGATCGGCAACTACGGGTCGATCTTCACCCTCCTCGTGGAGGGAGTGCTCGGGCTGAGCCCCCGTGCGGAAGGGCTCTTGATCGCCCCGATGCGGCTGGAAGGCATGGGCGCTCTGAGGACGGTTTCTCCCCTGACCTATGCGGGGAAGCGCTTCTACCTCGAGGTTTCTTGGAAGGGCGGATCCCGGCCGGAGGTGAAGGTGGACGGCAGGAAGGAGAGTCCTTCGGCTTGGGGCTACATGCTCCCGCCGGAGTTCGACGACGGGTGTACGGTGGCAGTCTGCTACCGCTGAGCTTCGGGAAGGGGACGGGAACTCCTGATGAGCCCTCTGATGTGGGTCTTCGCCCAGGCGTAGCCGATGGCGGATCCCGTCAGATTCCCCGCTGCTACGCCGCGCCATACACCCGGCAGTCCCGCACCCAGAACGATCGCAAAGACCGTCGCCAGAACGGGCGAGAGCGCGAGGGTCCTCAGGCTCGTCACAACCAGGGCGTAGACGCCGCGTCCGATGCCTTGGAACATTGCTGAAGAGAACATGCCGAATGCGACCCCGGGATAGAAGATGCAGGCCGTCCTGAGGAAAAGCACGAATCCTTCCCGAATCCTTCCCGCCTCCTCGGCCATCGTGAAGAGCGCCGTGATCTGCGGTGCGAGGACGAAGGTGGCTACCGCGATGGAGGTTTCGATGACCAAACCGATCTTTATTGCGTACATGTACGCGGCATCGAGCTTCTTGTAGTCGCGGGCGCCGAAGGAAGCTCCCGAGATGGACACGACCGCCGTCGAGATCCCCATCAGCGGCATCGTGCCCAGCGTTACGACCCTCCACCCGCCTGCGAATATGGCTACCCCGTCGGTGCCGCCGACGTTCACTGTTATGAT
>Ga0209102_1000208_pt1 | contig 40766 bp, 36 predicted proteins | sample ConPoolayeHmetaG_FD_185483 | JGI IMG/M metagenome (GOLD analysis project Ga0209102, IMG submission 185483) | Hot spring microbial mat communities from California, USA to study Microbial Dark Matter (Phase II) - Cone Pool mat layer H metaG... ...
AAGAATTTGTGCCATTAGGAATTAAAAAAGAGTGCGGCGACAAGATTGATGTGGAAATTTATCGTGGAATTTCTAAAAGACTTTAAGAGTATGGGGTAAAGGCAAGTCCACCAATAGTGATTGACAAGGATATACAAATAATCGGAGTTTGTCTAAGCGAAGAAACATTAATGGATGCCTTGCGTGAAGCGGGAGTATGAGGAGTACGAAAAAAGTCACGTTAATTATACGCCAAACTGAGATAAACAAAATATTTCCTAGCGGCATGCAACTTCTTTTAGAGGATAATGCTTCATCGCTTGACACAATTAAGATGGCTGATGCTGAGATAAAGAGGAAATGTGGAGACTTTCCAGTGAAGAAGTATGAGAGTTTACTTCAAATGGTTTATCACCCAATTGAAAACAGATTTTACAAGCAAGTTGCAATACAAGCTTATGTTAAATCAAAGGAATTTCTGAACATAAGAGAAAACCCAAAAATTCCTCTGCCAGATGAGACAGTTATAATTTTGATTCCTCAAGGCGGATGCCAAACAGATTGGGAAGAACCAATAAGATAAAGAGCGAAAAAAGAAAGGAAACTACTACAGTTTCTTGTATACCATGTCATTTTCTCTTACACGCTGAACAACTTTCAAGCCTATGCTCTGACCTGCTTTGGCGCTTTGAACGTTTTGATGTTCTATTTGCATGGACTCGACGACTTGTTCAACATCTGTTGTCGGTCCCTTAACCACTATCGTGTCGCCGACGGCTAATGGTTGCGTAAGCTCGACAACAGCGACGCTTATCTTACTAAAGAAATGAGTTACACGTCCAATTTTAACAATTTCCTCGTTCAATATTCACATCTCCCTAAAACCAAGAATAACGCTCTTTCAACATAAATAATTTATTCAATAACCTCGCCTTCCAAATGCGTTGAAAAAGCCTTAACCACTTTCACATTCAAGACTTTTCCAAAAACATCATTAGGATTCTTCACTGCAATAGGCTTGTAAGCAAAATTACGCCCAACCCAAGAGCCAGCAATCTTGCCAATTTCATCAATTAAAATCGGACCAGTCCAGCCAAGCCAACGCTGATTCTTTTCAGATGCCATTCTTCTTGCTAGCTTCGCCAAGATGGTGCTTCTGCTTTTAATTTCTGAAAGAGGCACAAAATCCTTCCGCATTTCAGCAGCTACTGTTTTGGGTCTTGCAAAAAACTTTGAAATATTCACAATGTCAGGCTTAACTTCCTCGATTAACCGCAAAGTCCTTTCAAAAGCTTCTCTGCTTTCGCTTGGAAAACCGCAGATAACATCTGTGGCTAACGTAATGTCTGGAAACTTGGCTCTGAAGGCATTTACTATCTTTTTAAAATACTCAACAGAATAAAATCTCCCCATGCTTTTCAAAATTTGGTCATCGCCGCTCTGCACTGGCAAGTGAACAAACTTGAACACTTTTTCACTTTTAAAAGCTTGAATCAAATCATCTAAAATATCCTTCACCATGTTTGGAGTCATCATGCCAACGCGAACCCTAAAATATCCTTCAACGTCGCATATCGCGTAAAGAAGTTCTGCAAGATTCGTGTCTCTATCCCTTCCATAACAAGCTGTGTCCTGCGAAGTAATCCAAAGCTCCCGCACTCCCTTTGCTAAATCGTTTTTCACCCGTTCAATAATCTCTTGAATATCATAGCTTCTCAGACGCCCTCTAGCGAAAATCACACAGCAATAAGCACATGCTCCTAAACAGCCATAACTCACGGGAATAATACTCACTAATGGATTCGTCAGAAGTCTAGGTAGATCTAAACTGGGCTTAGCACACGTAGCGTCTTCTATGGCAACAACTCTTTCACCTTTTGAAACACGGTTCATAATCTCGACAATTCTGTTGCCAGCTGCGGGACCCACAACTCCGTTAAAATGTGTTTCTTTGCATAACCTTTCAAAATTGATTAAAGGTAAACATCCGGCAACAATCACCTTCTTGCCTTCTGGAATATGCTTTATAATCTCTATCATGCGACTTTCTGTTGGACCCTTAACAGCGCAAGTATTGTAAATAATTATGTCCGCCGTTGTAGCGGATTGTGACAGCTTATACCCAGCATTCACCAAACATCCAGCCAAAACCTCTCCATCAGCCAAGTTGGTAGAGCACCCAAAGCTTTTAACGAAGACTTGCATATTCTCCATCGCAATTCATCAAATGCTTTAACAAGAAATAAAAACATAAGGGTTGCTGACGACAAAAATTTACAGAAAAATGACATGGCGCTTGATAAGACTTAAAAAGGAAGGAACGAACATATTTAAAACATATTTGTATCATATTATAACAAAGTATATAATAATTTTTGATATTTTTGAAGCTTGCATGGAGGGAGAAAGCAAATGAAGTTGATAACACTCTATCTTCCAGAACCATATATTAAACTATTAGACCAGCTTGTAAATGAAAGATTTTACCCAAATAGAGCTGAAGCTATTCGTGTAGCCATCCGTGATTTGATAAACGAGGAAGTTGGTCGGAGGAAGCTTGTTGACTAAAATGTGCCCTACAGAGCATGCACTAAAATATGCATGGCACGGACAAAACGGTGAAGAGATTCACCCGCCTAATACCTGCCATATCGCAGTTGTTGGCGTAGGCGGAGCTGGAAACAACACTGTAAGTAGGCTGATGGAGGCTGGCATAAGCGGAGCCGAATGCATAGCGATAAACACGGATGCAATACATTTGAGTGCATCTAAAGCACATAGAAAACTGTTGATAGGCGAGAGACTTACCAAAGGGCTCGGGGTTGGCGGAGATCCAAAGCTTGGCAGAGCTGCAATCGAGGAATCAAAAAAACGAGTTGAAGATTTGCTTTCAGACGTAGACATAGTCTTCATAACAGCGGGTTTAGGTGGCGGAACCGGGACAGGTGCGGCACCTGTTGTTGCAGAGATTGCGAGACGAAAGGGAGCGATAACGGTTGGAGTTGTGACCACGCCTTTCCGCATTGAAAAGGGTCGAATTGATTATGCTGCTTCGGCGTTAACTGATATGCGGCGTCAATGCGACACTGTTGTAGTGATTGATAACAACAAGCTTATGCAACTTGTGCCGCAATTGCCGATAAATGAGGCTTTCAGAGTTGCTGATCAGGTTTTGGCGAACATGATTAAGGGTATTGTGGAAACAATTTCAGCCCCAAGCCTCATTAACCTTGATTTTGCTGATTTCAAGACAATTGTGAGAAGAGGCGGTGTAGCAGTTGTCGGGGTAGGCGAATCTGATGCGCCTAACAGGGCTGAGGAAGCGGTGCGGAATGCCCTTAGAAGTCCATTATTAAATGTGGATTATGCTGGAGCGACTGGAGCCTTAATTCACGTTATTGGCGATGCTCATATGACGATTGAGGAGGCTAATCGTGTAGGTGAGATAGTTACAGAGATGATGGATGGCAACGCATTGGTCATTTGGGGAGCAAGAGTCAATCCAGAGTATAATGGCAGATTAAAGGTCACATTGGTTATGACTGGTGTAAATTCTCCGCACATATTGAGTGGATTTGGAACAATTGCGCCACAACTCTATAATCTTGAGCCTTATGCGGAACCAGAAAAGCCAATGGAAATAAAGCTGAATCTTTATCAACTAGAAAATTTTTGATGACTCTATTTTCTTTTTTAGGTTAAAAAACTCTCTTTTCAACCTCATACTTAACGGTATTGCATTACCAAAGGGTTGACATAACCCTCTACGTAATGCTTTAATCACCTCTTCAAAGTCCAACTCAGCGTCAACAAGAGTATAGGCGTAGCCTATTTCTGGACCATAATGTGCGTCACTTCCTGCAATTTGCACTTTTCCAAGCTGAGAAGCAAGTTTTCTGTTGTGTTTTACTGAATAATGGAAGGGAAAAGCTGAAGAATTTATCACTTCTATTGCATCAAATTTTGAATTTGTTCGTTTTCCTAAGCTTTCTTTAAAAAAGGTTAGTGGATGACAAGCCACTGCAATGCCTCCAGCTTCATGAATCTTGTCAACAGTTTCGTCGGTGCCCAGTTTTGGCGGAATTAGCTCTTGAATATCAAGCCCTATAATATGCCCATCCGAACTGGAGATTTCGATGCCAGGAATTATCAGAAAGTTTGTTTCTTTGGCTATTTTTAGTGCGCCTTCAATTGTGTCGTGGTCTGTTATGGCGACTCCGTCTAATCCACGTTTTTTTGCATAGAAGAGCAGTTCTTCTGGCGTGATTAGAGAATCATGGGAGTGGCGTGTGTGAACATGAAAGTCAATTTTTAGCTGCAAAATTTCACAGCCATTTTATATATTTCTAATGGGATTTCGTCAACTTCTCCCTAACTTTCTCCAGCATTTCATCCAATTCGTTCGCTTCTACCTCGATTTTTCGGAAGAGTGGCTTCGCCTTAGCTATTACATGTTTAACTTGAAGAGGCGTTAAGGCTTCATCCCATCTTTGCTCATGAACACTTCCTTGTAGATTGAGGGTTTTCCAAAGTTCTTCTGCAGAGAACGGAATGAATGGAGCTGAAACTATAGCTAGGGCTTTGACAATTCGCGTTGCCACGTAGATGATGTTTTCTGCTTTGCTTTTATCTTTCTTAATTAGGTTCCATGGTTCTTTCTCGTTTAGATACTGGTTTCCCATGCGGCTTATGCTTATGACATTGTTTGCAGCAGATTGTAGCTTACAATCCTCGATATCTCTTGCTATTGATTCAACTCTTTCCTTTAAAGCTTCTAGAATTTGCTCATCATTTTTATCTAAAGTTGTGGGCTGGGGGACTTCACTGTTAAACTGCGTGTTTATGAAGGCTAATGTTCTGTGGATAAAATTGCCGAAAGTGTCATTTAAATCAGCATTCACTTTTTCAATGAGAATTTCCCATGAAAAGTTTGAATCTTTTGTTTCTGGTCTGGTTGCCATTAGGAAGTATCGCCAATAATCTGCAGGAAGAAGCTCCAATGCTTCATCTATGAAAATGCCCACTCTCTGGCTTTTAGAAGCTTTTTCACCTCCAAATTGGAGGAATTCGGTTGCTGAAACGTTCCATGGCAGATTGTAGTTTTCACCAGAAGCTAATAGTAAGGCTGGAAAGATTATCGTGTGAAATGGAATATTGTCTTTTCCAATGAAGAATAGGGATTTAGCATCCTTGTTAAACCAGAATTCTCTCCATTTTTCGAGTTCTTCTCTAGTCTTGAAGTATTCAATTGCCGCTGAAATATAGCCTAGCACATTTTCAAACCAAACATAGAATGTCTTGCCTTCCGCCTCAGGAAAAGGTGCAGCGATTCCCCATTCCACATCTCTTGTCATGGCTCTGGGTTTCAGTCCCTCTTTTATCAGGTTTAAGCTAAAATTTCTGGCATTAATCGGCAACTGCTTGTTATCGCTAATGTAATTGCTGAGTTTTTCAGAAAATTTTGGCAAGTCAAAATACCATTGTTTAGTCTTCTTTACAATGGGTTTGTTCTTGCAGATTGCACAATAAGGCTCGATTAGAAGTGTTGGCTCTAATAGTCTACCACAGACATCACACTGGTCTCCTCTGGCAGATTCATGTCCGCAATAAGGACATTTGCCTTCGACAAATCTGTCAGGCAAGAAACGTTCACATCTTGTGCAGTAAAGCATTTCTGTTTCTTGGGTGAAAATGTATCCATTACTGTAAATTTTTCTGTGATGGTCCTGCACAAATTCTATGTGGATTGGATTTTCTGTTCTAGTGTAGTTGTCAAAAGAGAAACCCCATTTCTTGAATAACTCAACAACCTTTGCATGAATTTTATCTGTCAATTGCTTCGGCGATATTCCAAGCCTTACAGCTTCAATTTCAATTGGCGTTCCATGCTCATCTGAACCGCTCACCATTACCACGTCTTCGCCTTTCAACCGATAGTATCGAGCTACAACATCAGCAGACAAAACCTGCACTAACGTGCCCAAATGAGGAAGATAGTTTACATAGGGCCATGCGCAGGCAACCAAAACTTTTCCGAGTTTCACGGCACCTCCAATATTTTGTTTAATGACAAGCAACAAATTGTAAATTCTATTACTTAAGAAGCTTGGTTTTTTCGTGGATAATCTTTCACAATTAATGCTTTAGACTCTTTTGAGTTGAGTCAAATAAAGAGCATGAAGTAAGAAAGCCCGTAGATGATGATGAATAATGCTCCTGTTTTTCTGTCGAGTTTCTGCCTTATTACAAGTGTGGACAAAACAATAATAGAAGCAAGCAACGCAAACAAGCCTGTTGTTTCAGCAAGTCTTGCAGAAACAGTTGATGGAAAGAGTAATGGTCCTATTCCTATTGAAAAACCAGCGTCAACAATACAGCTCCCTATTGCATCTCCTATTGCGATTTCATACTGCTTCTTTCGAACAGCTGTCAAGTCTATTGCTAGCTCTGGTAAGGATGTTCCTATACCTACTACGAAAAAGCTTACTAAATATTCTGGTATGAGTGTTTCTGCTGAAAGTCTGATGACAGAGTGGACCACAATATAGGCGCCTATGGACACTCCGACGTAACCTATTGTGGCTAAGAGAAAATGACTAAACAGCTTGGGGTCACTTTGTTCTAAAGCATATTCTCTTTTCATAACGTTCTTGATGATTATCATGAGAAGTGGAAAGCTAGCAACTAAGAAGATAGCATTCATTCTTGAAATGTATCCCTTTTCAACAATCGACACCGCAGCAATGAGTGCCAATAGCTCACAAGACCCAATGACTGCTATCTCGTTTCTTTTGACTTTAAATGCTCCTCCTAGCAGAGCGATTAGTCCTAAAACCAAGGTTATTTGAGCTAGAATTGACCCAAACGAGTCTCCTACGTTTATATCTCCGTGACCCATCGCTGAAGAAGTTATTGAATTTACGATTTCTGGCAAATCTGTGCCCAAAGACACTACAATAAGCCCTATCATAAGGGGAGAAAGTTTCAATGCTGAAGCAATGTTTACTGAATGCTTTACTGCTTTATCGCTGGAATAGGCTAGAAGGGCAATGCCACCGAGGAGACCTAATACTCCAAGTATAATGTTCTCAATGAGCAAATGGGACACTATTATACTGATGAATGCCTTCGTTAGTTTATAAACTTAACAACATGCGATACGCACAATTTTTCCTAACATGGCTGCATAAGAATCAATGTTCTGTTTGTCGCGCATAAATCAATTTTCTGAGCTAGCAAAAGCAAACCATTAAAAAAGAGGAGTGTATTGGGAAAATCTCTAATAGGGTAGTTTTTTTTAAAATAGAATGGAAAAGAAAAGGGATTTTTTTGGGTTTATTCTTTCTCTTCTGCTTTCCACGTTACTTTAGGTCTACGAGTTGAAAGAAATATCGATGCAGCAATTATTAGAGCGCCAATAATGAGAAGCAGTGTTTGAATAGTGAACAGATTTATCAGTTTGTCTAAGTCTTTCAACGATTGGTCAAGGGGCACGCTTGTTAATTCAAATCGAATTTCCGCTGGACGGGCAGGAGTGTATACACTTGCTCCAATAGCATAGGCGTAGGTCACATCAATACTGTCACCAGAAGCTCTTCCATCATTGGGTATAGTAAATGTCCTTGTAGTCTCCCAATATGCCCCTTTAGTAAGAGGTTGATTTATGTTCGCAATTGTTTCATTGCCACCCCAAATAATATTATACCATGGATAAATTATCGTAACATTCTTCAGTACAATCTCTTCTGGACCATAATTGTAAATATAGACTTTCACCGTCACTGTTTCGCCAGGTAAATATTGTGGCTTATCTGTATAGCCATAGACTCCGATTAAGGGCAATGCGCTGGATGCTGGCATAAAAACCAGCATTGTCAATGCTACCATTATTGAAATTACCAAAATCTTTTCCTTCAATTTGTCCACCTAATTTAGACTATGTTATTCTGATCTGCATTTAAAACTTACCATGATTAGTATCTGATTCTGAGCGCTTCTTTTATATAGTCCTTATATTTTCTGAAGAATTTTCCTTATTTCTGTGGCTGAAGCATTTGTTTTTATTCCTTTCGAATTGAAATGCGTTGGATACGCTTGAAAACTTTCTTTCCTCAAAGCGTCAACAACCTTTTTAACTGATGGAGCTGGAAGACTGAATCTATCGCATAACCTGTCAACGACAAAATATGAAAGAGGGGCTTCAGCTTCATTTTTCAATAGAGTTAAAAGTTTTTCCACTTTTTCTCCATGTTTAAACTCTCTGTTAATAACCTCTTGTTGCATTAAACTGCAAAATTTTTTGTCAACTATTTTTCCAAGCCACAACGGTCCAGCAATGCTAAGCTTCGAATTGCATTCGCTGCATTTCCATGAATGCTCAAGCATCCGCAATTCTTTTAGGGGTTCTCTGTGAAAGCAGTTGAAACAGTGAAGAATATAGCCCACGTTCTTGATGCTTTCATCAGCTTTTTTTGCACTGTATTTTATTGTTGCATACACACGAATGTAATGGTTTGCGCTGTAGCTAAAAACAGCATCTATGCCTATGTCTTGTTTAGCCGCAGTTGTGGCTAAACATCCAGCCAAAAGCCTCACAGCTAATTCGTGGCAGTATTCTGTGCGCAGTGGCTTACCTCCATACTTTCGCTTACATGCCTTAGGATGGACTCCGCATAAGGGCGCCATGTCAGTTGCAGTTAAAGCAAGAAAACCATTGTTTCGTATAGCGCGAATAGCAGAATCGAGATATGGCACTGGAGAACCGAATGGGTCTATGTCTATAGCGTCGAATCTTTTGCGAGGTGCACTGTAATTGGCTAATAGGTGGTTTGCATCTTCATTTTTCACAATCACGCGCTCACATAGTCCATTCCTCTGCACGTTGTAATTAGCAAGTTGAAAGGCTTTCGCGTTAATATCGCTCATCAAAACCTTTTGGACACCTTTAACTTCAATTGCAAAGCGTATTCCCCTAATCCCGCATCCAGCAAGCGGCTCGCAGACAGAAATTTCACGCTTCATCATTTTTTGATAAGCTTGCAGGGCTAAAACTGCAAAGTCACGGTTCAGCTCCATGACAGGGTTATAGAAGACTGGAGCCTTTGAAGGAGCATATTCTGATGGCGATTTCACGAAGGCTTTAAGCTTTGGCACTAAGAGTTTTACTTTGCCTTCAGTTATCATTTCTGTTGGGAAATCTATGTTGAAATTGGCTTCAGTCATGTTTTGCTTCCTGAAAACTGTGCGAATGACTCTTTAAAATATTAGTTTTTGTGTTTGTTAATAATTTTTCCTTGTTTTGATTGCGATGGATGGCAAAGTAATAGAGAAAACTATTGTTCAACTTTTTTGCTATGTAAAATTTGATAAAAAATAAATAACTTATTCTATTATATGGATGCTTCTTGCAGGTGTGAAGTTATGAGCGTGGATAAAACAAGTGCAGACGGCATTGAATGGGATTTAACTCATTTTTACCGTTCAAAGGATGATTCTCAAATTAAATTGGATGTTGAAACTGCCTTGAAGAGGGCAGATGGCTTCGCTGAAAAATACAGAGGATGCCTTGCTTCTGGCAAAATGACTCCAGAAGAATTGCTCGAAGCTATGAGGGAATATGAGAGCATTTTAGAACTTATGGGCAAAGTGGAATCTTATGCTAGGCTTCTCTATTCAACTGACACTCTTGACCATGAAAGAGGAGCCTTAGTGCAAATGGCAACAGAAAAGGCTAGCGAATTAGCGAATAAACTGGTTTTCTTTGAACTTGAATGGTTGGCTTTAGGCGATGAGAAGACTAAGGAGTATTATGAACACCCTGCGCTTGTTAAATACAAACATTTTCTCGAGACTCGGAGACGCTACAAACCATATAAGCTGTCTGAAAAAGAGGAGCAATTAATGGAGGCTATGTCCAATACTGGCAGAAAGGCATTCATCAGACTGTTTGACGAGACAATAGGCGCATTAGAGGTTAAAATTGTTCTTGACAGTGAAGAGAAAAGCATGCCTTTTGCTAAGGCTTTATCATTGCTTTATGACCAGAACAGGAACACGCGAAAAGCTGCTGCTTCAGGGATAACCGCAGCACTGAAGAAAAATGAGAAAGTTTTGACTTTTATATTTAACATGATTGTTCAAGACCATGCAATTACTGGAAAATTCCGAAAGTATCCAAGCCCAATGGAGCCTAGGAATCTAGATAATGAGCTTGACCAGAAAACTGTTAATGCCCTTTTGGATGCATGTGACAGGAATGTTGACATGGTCGCTAGGTATTATAAATTGAAGGCTAGACTTTTAGGCTTGGACAAACTGTATGATTACGACAGATATTGTCCACTTCCAGGCGAAATGCCATCAATCACCTATGCCCAAAGCAAAGAAAGAGTTCTGAAAGCTTATAATGCCTTTTCTTCTGAAATGGCGGAAATTGCAAAGATGTTTTTTGATGGAAACTGGATAGATGCCCAAGTGAAGAGGGGCAAGACGGCAGGTGCATTCTCGTCTAGCACTGTGCCCAGTGTTCATCCATATATTATGTTAAATTTTGCAGACAAAATTAGGGACATGATGACGATGGCACATGAGTTAGGGCATGGTGTTCATCAGTATATGGCGCGGGGTAATGGCTATTTGCAGATGGACACACCGCTGGTGATGGCGGAAACAGCAAGTGTGTTTGGTGAAATGCTTGTTTTCGAAGACATTCTTAAGGAGACAGCTGACCCGAAGGCGAAGCTAGTTATTGTCGCCTCAAAGATTGAAGACTTTTTTGCAACAGCCTTTAGACAGACTATTTTGACAAGATTTGAGCAGATGTTACATAAAGCGAGAGTGGAAGAGGGTGAACTTTCTATAAAACGGATTAACGAGCTTTGGATTGAAGCCAACAAGAAGATGTTCGGAGATTCAGTTGAGCTTACCGATGATTACGGTTATTGGTGGTCTTATGTTCTTCACTTTGTGCATTATCCCTTCTACTGCTACGCATACTCTTTTGGGTTGCTATTGGTTCTAGCGTTATACGCAAAATACCGCAAAGAAGGAGACAGCTTTGTGCCAAAATATTTAGAGCTTTTGAAGGCTGGCGGCTCCTTGTCTCCTAAAGATTTGATGGCAAGAATGGACGTAGACATTACTGACCCGAATTTCTGGCAAGGCGGATTAGACATGCTTGGCGAGTATGTCAAGATGGCTGAGAAACTAGCTACAGAGGCGGGATATTAAAGAAGTCTTGCACTTTTCAGTCTGCCCTTTCTTTTGGGTTCGAGAACGAGAAAAGCATCACAGTGTTGACATGCAAGTTGACGTCATTCGGAAATTTTGAGAAACCATTTTAGGGCAATAATAAGCTTCTCTTTTTTTGAGGGAAAGTCTTTGAAAAAGCGTGTTTTTCTTTTGACTGGCAGTCCCAGCGTTGGAAAGACAACTGTTCTGCTCAAGGTTGCAGAAGCTTTGAAGTCTATGGGCTACAGTGTTGGCGGAATGATTAGTCGTGAGGTTCGCTTCTGCGGAAAGCGTGTTGGCTTTGAAATTCTGGATTTAACCAATAGCAATCATGGGTGGCTTGCACATGTGAATCAGCCTACTGGCCCAAGAGTTGGCAAGTATCGAGTTAACCTTAGAGACCTTAACAGTGTAGGTGTAGAAGCCATATTGAAGGCTGTTGAAGAATGTGATGTAATATGCATAGACGAGATTGGACCAATGGAATTATTTTCTGAAAGATTCAAAGAAACAGTTAAACGGGCTGTTGATTGCGGGAAGCTTGTGGTTGGTGTTATTCATTGGAAGGCTACGGATAGGCTAGTAGAGGAAGTGAAAAGGAGAGATGATGTAGAGGTTGTTGATGTTACATTTGAAAATAGGAATAGATTGCAAAAATCTGTTGTGGAAAAATCGGTTGAATTTCTGAAAATTGAAAATAGAAAAAGATGATGATTTAGTAGTTTTCACAGTATAGTTCATAATAGCTTTTGGGATGGTCACACACTGGACATTTTTCTGGTGCCTCTTTGCCTTCAAAGACGTAGCCGCAGTTTCTGCATTTCCACATGACAGGCTTATCCCTCTTGAAGACTATGCCTTTATTCAAGTTCTCCAGCAGCTTTCTGTAACGCCTCTCATGATATTCTTCTACCTTGGCAACCATGCGAAAAGTTCTGGCTATCTCTGCAAAACCCTCTTTTTCGGCAACTTCAGCAAAATCTGGGTAAAGCGTGCCCCATTCCAGTTTTTCACCATCAGCCGCAGCTAACAAATTTTCCGCTGTTGAATCAATGATGCCTGCTGGATATTCAGCTGTAATTTCCACCATTCCGCCCTTCAAATGTTTAAAGAATAGTTCTGCATGTTCCTTCTCATTGTCTGCTGTTTCAGTGAAAATTGCTGATATCTGCTCATACCCTTCTTTCTTAGCAACACTGGCAAAAAAAGTGTAACGCATCCTTGCTTGTGATTCGCCAGCAAAGGCTGCAAGCAAATTCTTTTCTGTTTTACTACCTTTCAATTCCATAATTGACATGCTCCTTAACAACCTTCAATTCTATCTTTAGATACATAAAAAGGATTTCATTAACAATTGTAGAAATCAAAGCTCAATTGCAATATAAGAGCATTAAACTTTATCTTTTTAAAACAGCAATTCATACTGAAAAAGCAAAATAATGGAGAAAAAAACCATTTGAACAATAATCCATTAAACGTCAATTTGGCTGGACTAAAACTTGCTAATCCAACAATGCTAGCTTCTGGCATTTTGGGATATTCTGCAGAAACTTTTCAGAGCGTAGCTGAAAGCGGAGCAGGCGCTGTGGTCACAAAATCAGTCGGAATAAAACCTCGAGCAGGCTATGCTAACCCAACAATAGTTCAAGCTGATTATGGTTTAATCAATGCCATGGGTCTTCCAAATCCTGGGATAGACGAGTTCGTCAAAGAAATTCGAGAAGCTAAAGCCGCTTTGAAGGTTCCTTTAATTGTCAGCATTTATGGTTACTCAGCAGAAGAATATGCGACATTAGCCAAAAAAGCAGCAAACGGGGGAGCCGATGCTTTAGAGCTTAATGTATCGTGTCCGCATGTTAAGGAAACTGGTTCTGAAATTGGGCAGAACCCAAAAATTTTGGCAGAAGTTGTTAGGAAAGCTAAGGCTTCCGTGGATAAGCCTGTTTTTGTCAAGCTTTCACCAAACGTTACAAGCGTAACAGAAATTGCAGAAGCTGCAGTTAAAGCTGGAGCTGATGCTTTGACGGCTATAAACACTGTTAGAGCAATGGCAATTGACACGGAAATCGCTATGCCAATTCTCTGTAATCGCATAGGCGGGCTCTCTGGACCAGCAATAAAACCCATAGCAGTAAGATGCGTCTACGAGATTTATGAATGCGTTAAAGTGCCAATAATAGGATGTGGCGGCATAACTGACTGGCAAGGCGCAATAGAATTTATGCTGGCAGGTGCAACTGCAATCCAGATTGGCACAGCCATAGCTATGAAAGGCTCAAACGTGTTTAACGATGTAACTCGTGGAATGAATGCGTATTTGAAGAGGAAAGGTTTCAAGAGTGTGAAGGAAATTGTCGGCTTATCGCATCGCAAATAATCAGAGCAGAATCACAAGCATTCAAAGCGTAAAAGCTGAAAGCTCAAAAGTGAAAGTCTTCACCTTTAAAGACAAGCAATGCGCAAAAGCTAATCCAGGGCAATTCCTAATGCTTTGGATTCCAGGTGTAGACGAAATTCCCTTAAGCATATTAGACGCAAATGTAGATAGTACTGTTTCTGTAATTGTTAAGAAGGTTGGAGAAGCAACCGAAGCGTTACATAATATGAAGGTTGGAGAAGTCGTAGGGATTCGTGGACCTTTCGGGAACAGCTTTACTGTGAAAACTGGCAGAATTTTAATGGTTGGTGGAGGAACGGGAATCGCTCCACTATTGTTTCTAACAAGAAAATTAGCATTTAAAATGTCAAAGCCAATCTTTGTGATAGGAGCAAAATCAATGGAAGAGTTGCTTCTTATAAGCGAAATTGAAGAGCGGTGCGGAAAGCATAATGTAATTGTCACAACCGAAGACGGAAGCCACGGCATAAAAGGTTTAGCCACAACACCTGTTGAGAAGATTTTGAAGAGAGAAAAGTTTGACATGATTTACACTTGTGGACCAGAAAAAATGATAAGCAAAGTTTTCGGCTTAGCTGAAAAGTATGGAATAGTTTTGGAAGCAAGCCTTGAACGTTTGATGCGCTGCGCCATAGGCTTGTGTGGAAGTTGCATTATAGGCAAATATCGCGTGTGCAAAGATGGTCCAGTGTTTAATGCACAACAGTTGAGAGAAGTTAAGGATGAGTTAGGAATAACGAAACGTGATTTTACGGGAAAGCGAATACCATTGGAATGATTTAGTTAAACATCATGCTGAATGAGATTTTCTCACAAGTGTTAAAAGTCATTTCATTGATATTATGCATCGGAAGTGGAGGTGAAAAAGTGCCGGAAAAGAAAGAAGAAAAGGGTAAGGCTGAAGAGGTTGCTGAGAAAACTGGGGAACTTGTTGGTAAAGGTTTGAAGAAAGGTTTTGGAATAGCTAAGGGTTTGGGTAAGGGAATCAAAGAAGGCATCAAAGGAGAAGAAGAAAAAAAGGAAAAATAAGGGTTTCTCAATTTCCCATTTTCTCTTATAAGAAAATCGGGATGTCTATCAGTATTGACTGCTTTTCACTCCTAAAATAACGTTGAATCACCCTTACCATGCAAATAAAAGGTGCAGTAATCATTAATTCAAAAAGGTTATATGTTGCTGGTGATATGTGTTTGTATTTGCGGGTGCAATGTGATGCAAGGTGACCGCCAAATTTAAAACTAATTCTTCCCTAAGCCTTAACCCAGATTATCGCCCGCTTGAACTTGAAAAACAAATCCATGAATTCTGGACCAAAAACCGCATAAAAGAAAAACTAATGCAACTTCGTGAAAAGGATAATGTAGGCTTAAGTGGCTGGGTTGAAGGACCACCTACGCTGAATGGCATACCACATGTGGGTCATACCAGAGGGCGAGTGATGAAAGACCTTTACTATCGATGGAAAACTATGCAAGGCTATTACGTGCCATTCTGGGCTGGATGGGACTGCCAAGGTTTGCCAGTGGAGCTTGAAGTTGAAAAACTTTTAGGCGTAAAGAATAAGCGTGAACTTCTTGAAAGAGTGGGCGAAGAACGCTTCATAGAAGAATGCAAGAATACTGTTATGAAGTATCATCGGGAATGGGTTAAAGCTGATGACAAGCTTGGAATTTTCATAGACCAAGAAAAGGCGTATTGGACATACAAAGACGAATACATAGAGCGTGAATGGCAATACCTAAAACGTGCATGGGAACAAGACTTGCTAGAAGAAGGCTACTACGTAGTTGCTTATTGCCCAGGATGTCAAACAAGCTTGAGTAGCGCCGAAGTAGGCTATGAAGACTCTTACAGAGAAGTTGAAGACCCATCCCTATACTTCAAATTCAAAATGGCCCAAAGCCAAAACGAATATTTCCTCATTTGGACCACTATGCCTTTCACCCTCATAACAGACACCATGCTAGCAGTTCATCCAGAAGCTGAATACGCAAAAGTGAATGTTGGCAACGAAAAATGGATACTTGTCAAATCACGCGTTGAACCTGTTATGCAAGAATTAGCCATAGAAAACTATCAAGTGACAGAAACAATTGTGGGCAAAAGTCTTGAGGGTTTGAAGTATGATTATCCATTTAAGGATTTAATTCCAAAACAAGCAGAACTGGACAGTCATCCACTGGTGCATAGAGTTGTCTGCGAAGATTTTGTTGACGTAAAAACTGCAACAGGCGTTGTGCACTTGTCTCCTGGAAATGGTGAAGAAGACTTTTTTGCTGCGCAGAAAAGAAATGCACCCATTTTTTCACCCTTCGATGACGAAGTCAAATTCACAAAAGAAGCTGGAGTCTTCAATGGCATATTTGCAAGAGACACTGATGCGATGGTTATTGAAGAACTGCGCAAAAGAGGCTTGCTAGTTTCTGCCGAAACGGTAAAGCATGAATATCCTACATGTTGGCGTTCGCACCATAAACTTGTGTGGCTTGCAAGAAGAGAATATTTTCTTAGAACAGACAAAATAAGCGATAGAATCGTTGAAGCTGCAGAAAAAGTAGAATATTTCTTTGAAAGCCCAAAAAACCGTTTCCTCTCCTTCTTGAAAGAGGGTAAACCATGGTGTATATCACGAGAGCGTGTGTGGGGTGCACCCTTGCCAATATGGAAATGTGAAAAATGCAAGGCAAAAGTGTTCATAGGAAGCAAAAAGGAGTTAATCGAAAAAGCTATGGAAAAACCAGAGGAATATTTTGAACTTCATAAGCCATGGATTGACCGCATAACCTTAAAATGTGAAAAATGCGGAGGCACAATGTATAGAGAACCCTTTGTGTTAGATACTTGGCACAACAGCGGTGCCTCGCCATACGCAAGATTCACAGATGAACAATTCAAGCAATATGTGCCTGTTGAGTTTTTAACAGAAGGAATAGACCAAACCCGTGGATGGGCTAATACACTTCTCTTAGAACATGTTATACTCACTGGAAAAGCAGAATCTCCATACAAGGCTTTTCTGTTTCAAGGCTTGACGCAAGATGCGAAAGGCAGAAAAATGAGCAAAAGCCTAGGCAACGTCATAGAAGCCAACAAACTCTTAGAGAAGCATTCAGCCGACTTGTGCAGATTTTACATGATGCGCAAATGCTCACCGATAGATTTTATGAATTTTGACCTTCAAGAATTAAACCGCAGACCATACCAAGTCTTGTCAACACTATATCATTTGAACAGATTCTTTGCGCAGAATGCTGAATACGACAACTTCAATCCACAGAAGTACACGCTTGAATGGGCAAAGAGAGAAAAACAGCTTAAAAATCCAGACCTTTGGTTACTGTCAAAACTTCAACAAGCAATATATGAATACAGTGGTAGGCTGGAAACATGCGAATTTAATTTTGCACTTGCAACTTTAGAAGACTTTGTCATTGAAACTGTCAGTAGACTTTATGTGCCAATGGTCAGAAAAGAATTGTGGACAGATGACCCAGAAACCCTCAACAGACGATTAGCAATATACGCAACCCTATGGCACATTCTAAAAACTGTAACACTGCTCTTTAACCCTGTCACACCATATCTGAGCGAAATGCTATACCAAACAGTTTATAGAAAACTTGACCAGACACTGCCGGGGTCAGTAAACTTTGAAAACTGGCCAAAACCAGACGAAAAAATGCGAAACAAAACCTTAGAAGAGGATTTTCAAACATTGTTTAAATGCGTCTCGCTGGTTTATTCTGCAAGGCAATCCTCTAAACTAAAGAGAAGATGGCCACTAAGCAGAATGGTTGTCGTGGCTTCTGAACAAGTTTGCGTTACTCTGAAAAATGTTGAAGAATTATTCCTCGAATTATCAAACGTAAAAACTGTCGAGTATGCTCAAAAAACTCCAGAAGACGCTTCTGGTGAAAGATGGGCTTGTGCCGCTGAAGATAATGTTCAAGTCTTCTTAGACATTCACCGTGATGAAGCATTATTAGGCGAAGGTTTAATGCGTGATTTAGCCCGCAGAGTCCAATCTTTAAGGAAGGAATTGGGCTATATGCCAACCGACGTTCTGGAGGCTGTTTACATAGCTGAGCTTGACAATGAAAGTATAACGCTGTTGAAACCTTATTTGAAGAAGATGGATGGGCTTGTCCGAGCCAAAAATGTCCAATTATACAGCAACCGTGAAGAAATTAAGGCTAAGTGGCATGAACATCAGCTGGATGATAAGAAAGTCTACATCGCCATCCACTAACAGCTTACACAAACTTTCTAAAAACAAGAAAAACAAAGACAACATAAGAAACTCTAAATCAAGCAACCACCCTATTTTGTCAATGACCACGACAGAAAGGTGGGCCGGTAGTTCAGTCTGGCATGAACGCCTGATTCGCAATCAGGAAGTCGCGGGTTCAAATCCCGCCCGGTCCATAATTAGACTTGAACTAATTCGAGTTCTAATTCATTGACTGGTGAATGTGGCAACGTTTATAACTTGTGATATTGCATAAGTCATGTAGTTATAGGAAGGTTTGTTAAATGAAAGTTTTGATAGTTTATGACACGGTCTCTCCTATGAAATTAACTGCGAAGGTGGCTGAAACAATTGGTGAATACCTTAAAGAAAAAGGAATAGAGGTGGACACCTCTTATATTAAAGATGTTGACCATGCAGCCGTCAAGAATTATGATTGTTTAATAGTTGGTGCACCCACCATGTATTTTAAAGCCTCAAGTGGAATAATGCAATTTCTCAACAGTCTATCCAACGAAGATTTTTCTGGCAAGTTGGCTGCTGCTTTTGACACACAAATACAAACGTGGCTCAGTGGAAATGCAACCAAAGGCATAGAAAATAAACTTAAGAAATTGGGTTTCAAAATAGCTGCTCCTCCTCTAATTGCTTACGTAGCTGGCAAAATAAATCAAATGCAGCTTAAAGATGGCGAATTAGAGAAAACAAAGAATTGGGCACAAGAAATAGCCGAAGTCTTTCTTAAACAACATTAACAGCCAATGCTTAGACCTCTCTTCAGCTTTTTTCTAGACGACTGCCATTTTCCATAAGGCTTGTTTCATTTGCTTGCCATGTTTCAATCCATAGTGGATGCCAGCAATTTTGGCTACATAAGGAATCAATATTCTTTTTACAGCATTGAAGATTATAGGGTTCTGAATTCTGTGTTCAAGGAATGTATCGCGCCAAATTTTGCCATTGTATTCCCAGCAACGAGTGAAGAATTCCCATCGTACTCTTGAAAGCGAATCAATCCCAGCACCTTTCTTGTGCATTAGCAAACAGTTTTCTAATGGTACGAAAAAAAGCGGCACATAGAAGGCATTATAGCCTTTGAGCTCATCCATTAACTCAAGTGTTTCCACAACATCTTCTTCGTTTTCTTCTGGAAGACCAACAATCAAAGTGGCAAGCGGATACCAATCGTTATCGTTCAAAATCCCGAAAGCTTGATTGACTATCTCTCTCCACTGCTCAGGTTTGTAAGGCAGCATCTTGCCCGCCATGTATTTTCGCATGAGTCTGACACTGCCAGTTTCAATGCCTGTTTCAGAAGTAACAATAGGCTTCTTGCCATGAGAATACCAATTATGCTCAATAAGAACTTCAGCCACTTCCTTCACCATGTCAGGGTTACATACAACAGGCGCCAGAGACATGTGCGAGGCTTGAATGCCCTTAACACCTGGGTGTTCAGCAACGCTTTTGACAAGTTTCAAAACTGCTTCCTTATTCGGAATGAACTGCTTGTCCTTTGCGCCATAAAGAAACAGATCTTCAGTGACCAAAGTGATATTAGAAGCGCCCTCCATAGTTGTTATCTTCAGTTCTTCCATGATTTTGTCCAGCGGCACGTCCACCTTCCTTTGCATAGTGGGTGTACAGAACTGGCAGTTTCGACCGCATCCCTTAGAAATCTCTACTGCACCATGAATAGCTGCATGCCTTATCAAAGGCTCTCTCTCGATATCTGAATTATGCGGGTTATTTTCGGCACGGACGACTTTTGGAAGGTTTTCTCCATTGACTGCTTTTCTGAAAATATCAATTATCGCTTCTGCTCTGCTACCAATGAGCACGCAGTCAATCCCGTAACTGTCAGCAACTTTCTTGCGCTCTAGTTGCCATGAACCGAACCCGCCGACAACAATTTTAGGTCTGAACATTCGAATACTACGATGCTGCAGCAACTTTCGAAACTCTATCGCATTCATTGGCTCGCCACCACCAACAAGCGAAGAGTAAGTTTTGCTCACATATCCCATTCCAGTCGGGTCCATCGAAGAAATTCCAACAACCTTCGTGTCTGGACCTATGAAAGCGTCCAAGTCTGCTGGATGAACTACTGCAATATCAGATTCGCTGAAACCACTTTCTAAAAGAAGGGCTTCCACTTTCCTTAAGCCATATGGCGCATACTTGACCTTATAATCGTTAGTGCGCTTAACTGGCGGATAGAGTACCTTTCTTAAAAACCACAAGGGAACAGGACCTTTTGCGAAGCCTGCTACGAAGGCGACAAAAGGGTTATTGTAGTAGTCGCTCATCTCTGTCGCCGAAGCAGTGAGCACTATCTTGACACCTGAACTCGTCGCCATCATCCCTTTTTTTATGAAATTTGAAAAGACTTGTCTACACTGTCTTATTAAAACTATTGTCGCTGGATGACAAAAATCCTTTTAGATAGATGCCCTATTGGCAACAAAGTAGCTAAATTGTGCTTACGTAAACAGAGTGGCATACTTACTTTTAACTATGTTTCAAAGCGAAGCTTATGATGTTTCGTTTTTCGATATATGTCTAGGATTGAAAGAAGTAATTTATTGAGATTTACGATATGAAATTGTAATGACAGAAGGTGTTATACTCGTGGGGAAGAAAAAGAAGGTTAATTTACTCGATGTTCAAGTCGCCGAAAGGATAAAACTTGCGTGGGAGGTTAGAAGGCAAATCCAGCAAGAAATACTGCAAAAGAAGCTGGTGCAATGTTTCCTGAAGCCACGTAAGGGGCTTGAATGTATTAAACGATATCCTGAAGCTATGCAACCGATGATTGAGGATTTCATGCGAAGAGCGAAGGAGCAAACAAGACTTTACCGCGTGTAACATTATCTTTTACGAGTTTCTTCTTTTATAAAGCACTCAGTTGTTTATGGTTACATATTACTGAATTTCAAGACTACACTTCCAATTTTCGCAGTTTATTCCATCATAATCCTTCGGGTAACTGTTATCTATAGAAAAGTCTTTTTGCAACTTTGCAAAATATTGTTTTAATTGTGCAAGGAAGGTTTTGGCAAAATGAAGAAAGTTCTTTTTGTTTGTGTTGAGAATGCTGGCAGAAGCCAGATGGCTGAAGCCTTTGCGAAATATTATGCCAAGGACAAGATTGAAGCTGTAAGTGCTGGAACTATGCCCTCTGCTCAAGTTAATCCTATTGTTGTACAAGCCATGAGTGAAAAGGGAATTGATATATCACAGAACAAGCCGAGGCTTTTGACTCCGCAGATGGTTCAAGAAGCAGACGCTATAATAGTGATGGGATGCGATGCTAAAGGATTTTGTCCTGCACCATTACTTAAGAAAGTTGTGGATTGGAAGCTTGAAGACCCGAAGGCAAAGCCTATAGAGAAAGTGAGAGAAATCCGAGACGAAATAGAAAGAAAAGTCAAGAAGCTTATTACAGAAATTACCTAATATTATCCACATATAGTTTCATTATTTGATGAATCTCAACATGTAGTCATTTACTGTTTCCATAAACGCCTCTTCTAATTCTATGCCATAATGTTCCGCTAATACAAATATTATATAGAGAAGGTCTGAAAGTTCTGTAGCAAGCATCTCCTTTGTCTTAGGCTTTTCAGGCGGTTTGAAACCTTCCAATCCCTTGACAACTGCAGCTACTTCACCAGCCTCTTCAAGCAAATCAGTAACCATCACAAAAGGCGTCCATCCTCTACTCTGTTCTGGGTCAAGTTTATCATTAATTCTTCTGAAGTTTTTCCAGCATAGATGTTGAGCATCTCGTAAAGTCAAAGACATTATAATTCACTACAAGAGTGATTAATCGAAAAGCGGGATTTAGCATTTTGCATAAATTAGCACAATTTCTGTAAGTGCAGGGTGGTTACATACAAAACCTTACCAAAATACATCTTTAAACATGCTATTCGGAATGTTGCATGCAAATGTCTCGCTTTCACAACCTCTCAATAATGTTACTTATTCTCTCGTTTCTGTTGCTACTTACTAACTACATTATACTATCATCGAATTTCAATACAAAAGGTTCAACAGAAGACTTTCCTAATTCCATGTTAGAAGTGAGCTACATAATTTGGGCTGAAGGCTTGACAATATATGCCAAAAACGGCTCGACAAACATTATTGATTACAGTGGGCAAGACGCAGCAATAGTGATAAACAATGCTATAACGGCTACGCATAACAGAGGCGGAGGCATAGTCTTCATTAAATCAGGAAACTACACCATAAGCTCCAGCATAATTCTAAAAAGCTATGTAACCCTTGAAGGCGAAGGATGGGGTGAACAAAAAGCCGCAACAATTCTAAGATTAGCAGACAACGTTAACGACGATGTCATCAAGACTCTTCAACAGAAAAACTATCACATAACCATAAAAAATCTGCAAATCAACGGAAATCAAGCTCACCAAACTGCAGGCTCTGGAATTCATATCTACGGAACAGACAGACCAGTAATTGAATATGTCATGATAAAATGGTGTTGTCAGAGGGGAATATTTATTGAAGGCATAGGCGAGTATACTACGATTGCTCCGTCAATTAAAAACGTCTTCATCTATGGTTGTGGAAAAGAAGGGCTCTTTGTTGCGGCAACAGACTCTTTTATACAAAATGTTGATGTGGGACATGACTATTTACAGAATGGCACCGATTCTGCGCTTTATTTATTTTTTGCACATAAAAGTATAGTTGCTAACAGCTTCTTCTGGGGTTCAAAACATGGAATTTTCATTGACAAAACAAGCAATGTGCTCATTACAGGTTGTCGCGTGGACTATAATAGGTATGATGGAATTGTTTTGCGCTGTTCAAGCAATAATGTTATTGACGGAAACGAAATTGTTCACAACAGTCAAAATGGCATAGGCCTTGCTGATGGCATACACTTGGTTGGTTCTGAAGAGATTTCCAGCAATAATAATATTATAAGCAACAATTTCATCGGTGAAGAAGGTAATTTCCCACAATATCACCGTCATGCAATAAATGAAGAAGGACTCTACTGCGATAGCAATAGCATAATCGGAAATAATGTTCATTCTTATAACAATGAATGTATAAAGTGGAATGGGAAAAACACTATTGTATGCAATAATATTGGATACGTTACTGAAAACAGTGGAACAGCCACTGGGGCTTCGCCAATTTACGTTGCTCACGGTCTTTCCAAAAGCCCCACAAGCGTAACGTTAGGCGTAAATGAAGCAATTCCTTACCAAGCAAGCTGGATAAACTACAACAGCACACACATTGCAATTTACCACAATGCAGACGAAGACATAGCAATCACTGTAACGTGGCATGCAGAATATAAACCATAAGAATCATAGAATTATCATCTTTTAGTTGTACCTTAAAAGTCAGACGCAACTGCAGAAACAGAAAAAGGCTTTACGTGACCAAGAAATCTTGATAGTTCTGAACTGCGTACTTCTTACCTTTTTGCGTTATCTTGAATCCTTCCTTTTCCAGCAGCTCCTTATGTGTCACAGCTCCGCCAGGATACTTTTCATTCAGAAATCCATTCGCCTTTAAAGTGCGCCAATATGGAATGCTAAGATTTTTGCCTTGTTTAGCAGCTTCTTCAGTTGCGTTTGCTGCTATCATAATGAAGATTCCTGTGGTGAGCGAACAGCAAGCTTTGACTTTGTGTTTTTCTGCGATTTTCTTGCAGATTTCAACGATAGTTATTAGTTTTCCCTTTGGCACTTTTTTCATTATTTCAACGACTTCGCTTGGGTTAACAATAACAACTTCGTCGCCTACTTCGGCTCCCATTTTGTGAACTGCATTGTAACATGGAAAACTCTTATCTAGTTTTAGTATTTTTGGCAAACCTTTCTTGTCTGCCAGCTTTTCTTGCCAAGATTTCCTTCTGTAACTCATCCCATCTTCGCCTCTTATTTTCTTACATTCTGTTTGTTCTCATTTATAGTTATGGTATTATTTCGAATTCACTATGGGTGGAGACGTCTCCCGCAAATCCCCTCTTTTTCTTTGTTTCGAATGATCTGGGGAAGCTGGTCGAAAGTTCAAATTGACGGTATCTAGATTAGAAAAAAGGAGAGATGCTAGTTTCGTTTTTCTGTTTTGATGGGCTTTGTCCGGGGGCGTTTAGTTCCCAGAAACGCTCCTAAAGTGCCGATCATGCTGAAGATGGCTATTGCTGTGCCTAGAGGTACGTCTGGAATTACGTTGAATCCTGCAGTTACTTCTACGTCGCTGTTGTCCAGGGCGTCTGTGTCTTGGTCATATGTGCCGTCGCCGTCGTAGTCGACTACGATGTCGTAATTTCCTGGGATGAGGGAGCCATTCCATATGAGTGTTGCTGTGATGTTTCCATCTGCGTCTGTGGTTACTGTTGTTGTTGTTCCTGGGACCCTTGTTGGTATGGCCATGCCATCTGTCCAAGTGATTACGTCTTCTACTACGTATATGTTGTATGTTGTGTCGGGTGAATAGCCGCTGCCTGTTGCGTACACTGACTCCGTTATGTCGAATGTGTCCTTTTTGGTTCCTGTTGAATCGCAGCTCTCCATTGTTGTGTGCACTTCCAAGATTACCGTTGTAGACTTGAAGGTCTCGCAGTTGCGTGCGAAGTCTACAGTGAAGTAGTCTATGGTGCAAGTGCCGCTTTCGCCTGTAATTGTGAACGGGTTCTCGTAGAGGGTCCAAGCCTTGTTGTTTATGCGGTAGTAGGTGTACATTGGCAGTGACAGAGCGTCTGTCGCGGTGAGGGTGAGGTTTGTTGATGGCCAGATGTGGATGTTTCCCTCTGAGTCGATGTCTTGTGGTGTTCCTATTGTTAGTTCTGTTGTTGCTGGTTCTGTGTCTCTGAGTATGACGAAGTATCCGAAATGGTTTGTCCAAAGCCTTATTACGTTTAGATCTCTATCTATGAATTGGACTTGTTCTCTTTGCCAATTCTCCCCGTCAGTCGAAGAGTAAACTTGTAGCTGTTGTAGTTCGGTTTCGCCTACTTTGGTTTCGTCGTATGTTAAGGTGAATTGTGCAAATTGTGTTAGGGTTATGTCGCATGGGCCGATTTTGTAGACTTCGGTGCTTACGATGTTTGGCATGTTTTCATAGAGGAAATCGCTGTACTGCTCTTCTGGAATTGCATCGACTGTAACGATCGTGTCTTCGAGCAATGCGCCTGCTGGAATTTCTACTGCTGCTTTTCTGGCAAGGTTCGTGACTGCTCCGCCTAGTGGTGCGACTAATAGGTCAAGTCCGCTGGTTGGCGGCAGTGCTGGTTGTGGTATAGCTTTTGTAGAATATCTTATTACTGTGTCATCCGTGTCTCCGTCTCCGTTGAGGTCTTGGTTGATCATGTCCTCTGGCGTTGAGAATGCAAAGATGTTGCCGCACACCGAAGCTTTAGAGGCTGCTTCTGCCGTGTTTGTGATTTGACCTGTTGAGATGTCGTAGTATTGAAGAAATGAATCAAGTATGTCTCCGTCGTGGTTTAGGTCTTCGTCAGCCGCCTCCTCTTCAGTGATGAATGCGATAATGTTACCGCTGACTGATGGATACGTTCCATCCATGAGCGTGTTAAATGTACGTCCGCTTCCCACGTAAAAGTATTGTATTATGTTGTCGTTCATGTCTCCGTCGCCATTGAGATCTCCGTAAATTTCGGGTGTTTGAAACGCTATGACGTTACCGCTGACAGAAGGATGTTCTCCGGAAACTTCGGGATATATTGCTGTGCCTTCTGCAATGTCGTAGTACATGGGCGTAGGCTCCGCGTATTCATAATTAGTGAATGCAATGATGTCACCACTGATTGACGGGTCTTCTCCTACTACTCCAGTGTTTGTATGCTCCCTAGTTATGATGTTAAAGTATTGTATTATGTTGTCGTTCATGTCTCCGTCGCCATTGAGATCTCCGTAAATCCTGCTTTCGGGTGTTTGAAACGCTATGACGTTACCGCTGACAGAAGGATGTTCTCCGACAATTTCGAGGATTTTTGCTGTGCCTTTTGTAATGTTGTAGTAGTAGACCCAAGGGACCGCATCATAATCATAATGAGTGAATGCTATGATGTCGCCACTGATAGATAGGTGTTCTGCATTTTCGCCAGTGTTTGTCAAAGTCTTTGTTAACAAGTCGTAGTATTGAATCACGCGCGCATCGTCTATGTTTCCATCTCCGTTCAAATCCATTCCTGCCTCTAACTCTGACGTTAGGAATGCGATTATATTGCCGTCCACTGAGGGCTCTTGACCGACGAAGATGTTCTGTGGTTGGGTTGCGCCTGTCCATTCTACAAGTGCAAACGTTGAGAACCCAGGAGATTCACCGGTGATTCTGTGGTTTATTAGGTCGATTCCTGTTGTAATGTCGTTCCACTGGTTTGTGTTTGTGTTGAATTCCAAGATTCCCAAGTTCTCTTCATTCATGACGCCGGTTGGGTCGTAATTGATGGTTATTCCAATGGAGCCCACGACATCCGCCGTCGTGGTTATGTCGAATGGATCGCCCAAGATCCTGCCTCCTTTTGGAGCAGGTATTGGAGATGGAGGTGTAGTTGAGAGTAATCCTGGTATGCCTTTTAAGCGGGGTAGGACGAGCGTGGCTCCGCCGAGTCCTCTGACTTCGAGGTAGTTTAACACAATATCCGAGATTATTGCCCCCTCTATAAATTTAAATCGTTGCTCTATGTTTGGACCAGAAGGAGTGTAGACTGTCTGGGGAATGAATAGGATCGCATGATCATTCTGGTCGCCATCATAATTCAAGTCCACTCCCACACTTGTTTCATTTTGCTGGAATGCCATGAAATATGTTGTAACTCCTCCAAGGAGGGCAAGGGGAATAGGGCAAGAAGGACATTCTCCAACTAGGCCAGTGTTTGCCACTTCGCCAGACTTGATATGGTAAGTTCTGATGACACGATCATCTTGGACCCCATCTCCATTCAAGTCTTCGCCAACGTCGGGTTCATAAGTTTCAAAGACGATGATTTCACCGTTAGTGGACGGGTGCTCTCCAACCGCATATGTGTTCACTGTCGAGTCGGTTTTAATGTCGTAGTACTTGATTTGTTTGGAAGCTTCGAACGCTATGAACCCGCCAGAGATGGATGGTTCTCTTCCTTCGGCAAGAGTATCAAATGGAGAGCCCCAAGCTGGACAATATTTGATCCGCCCTTCGGAGGACTCGTAGGCTATCATTTGGGCATCGTCAATTTTGTCTCCGTCTCCATTCAAGTCTTTATCAATTGTTGCCTCGTAAATCTGGCTGATGGAGGGATGTTTTCCGGCGTCGATAGTGTATGTTTCCTGTGTTGAGATATCATAATGTTCGACGATGTTGTCAATGGTTTGGAAGGCAATTATGTTGCCGCTTATAGAGGGGTACAATCCAGCAATGGCTGTATTCGTTGTTTCCTTGCTTGACATGTTATAATAATGTATGACATAGTCGTTTTTGTCATAGTCCCCATTCAAGTCTTGATCAACTGATGCTTCGTTGACTTGGAATGCTATGATAGGCCAAAAGAGGGAAGGCCGCTCTCCAACCACTCCTGTGTTTGTCACATTCCAGCTAACAGTGTCAAGGTATCGAATCACAGTGTCATCATTGTCTACATATCCGTCTCCGTCAAGATCTTGACCTTCCTCTGTTTCAGAGGTTTCGAAAGCAACTGCATTATGCTGAGCATAGGGATGAGTGCCTACTAGCGAGCTAATCTTTGGTCCCCAATATAGGTGTGAGAATCCCTCTAATCTGTCGCCTTCTCTGTCAATGTCATTGTCTATTGCCCTCCATCGGAATAGGATGGTTTGACCTGCATATTGCACCCAGACGCTTCGAGGCATACTATATTCAAACTCCCGATCCTCGGGTTGCTGTGGCTTGTCAGGGTTGTAGCGTTGAACAGTTATCTCATTCCATTCTGTGGCTAACCCTACTCTATAGTCGAAGTAGACCTCACTAATGCCGCTGTCATCATGTATCTTAACCTTAAATATGATGTCGCCTGGATATGTGTAGGCAATGCGGTCGCCGGGATATGTTGGGTATGGGTTTGGGGGTTCGGGGAATTGTGGAGGAACCGTGTCGTCGTCTGGAACATCGCCCAGTAAGGTGATTTTCATCTGTGATGAATACCAGTGAAGGTTATCATTGAAACCTTCCTTCACTATTCCGACTGCGCGGCCTTCATAGTTTGGAGTTCCCTTTTCTCCATACCAATGGGCATAACACTCTTCATCTTTACCATCAGGATATGAGTGCATCAGCCAATCGTCAAAACCAATGAGATCTCCTGGGTCGTCCAACGGGTCGTCCCATTCTCTGCTTTCTATTCCAAAAAAGGGCTTATTTGGATAACGGATACCGTAGAAATAGCTACGCCTAAGCTCTGTTTCCATGTCTATCCAAGTGGCATGAATGTTGTTCCCCTTCCACGATTTTTGGCTTCCACTGCCACCGTCTAGAACCAGAATCTCTCTGCCTTCGCCGTCAAACATGTAAAGCTTAACGTATGGGTCTGACCTGTCATCTTCTTCATTCTCCCAAAAATACGGGGGATCCAGATCCCACCACACCGCATATGAATTGATAGTCACCTCGACTGCGTAAGGATTGTAACTATATTTGTGGTCAAATGGTGCAAGATTGTTTAGGTGAACGTCAACCATGTCTGCAGGGTCATAGAAGAATTCACCCGTATATGTGTCCCCGTCATCCCCGTCGTCCCATCGCCACGGCAAATGAGCCCCCGAACCATCTGAAGCATCGTCAGAGGCCAAAACCCCGAAATCCTCGAAAGTCTGACCCTTACCATAGGGACCAAAGCGTCTGTCCCAGAACACTTGAATATCAATCAGCTCGTAAAATGCTTCAAGAATTTCAGCCTCGCCATTAGGTTCCGAAGCACCCTCCGCCGAAGGATAATAGATTATCCCATCGCCGCCAGGAAAAGTTTCATGTTCTCCCCAATCAGCTGCCCAAAAGCCATGACCTGCCTCATCCTCATCTCCGTAGACGCCGTGTCCTCCAGATTGTACATACAGATTCGGGTGGTCGGTCTCCTCCCCCACAGCGGTAAATTCAATGTTACCATCAATGTCTTCATGTCCGTCTGTGACGCTGCCGCGTCCATATTGATAAAAATCATTGTGAGCTGACGTAATCAGTGATATGAGATTTCCGTAACCTCCACTTCTACGAATGACCACCAAAGCCCCTTCCATATCATTCTCATGTTCATCCGTATCCCAATATTCGTCTGAATCCCAGTCTTTAGGATGGAAATCATAATACCCGATAAACCAATGAGTTGATGTCTCCACAACTGAATAGTAAATATATCCACGCATATCTACTCCATCATCATCAACGTTTTCCCAGTTGTTGTCCCCTGCCCAATCACCATCATAATCAAATCTTGTAATGTAATCCCACCGTGGCTTTTCAGCAGTATTCTGATACCACACAGGTGCCCATCGATAGGCCAATTCTTCTCGTGTAAACTCATGATGCCAATTCGGATCTTCCTCAGCTTCAGCTGGCGACAATTTGAATATTGAAAACGCTGAAGATATAATAGCCAAAATGCAAACTAAAGCCAAAACTTTTTTCGACAGTCTCTTCAATAGCATTTTCCTTTCTCCTTCAATTTTCCGTACGGAAAACCCTGTGGTCGTCCGAAAAACCCTTACAGTTATCCAGAAAACCCTGTGGTTATCCAAAAAATAGTACGGTTAGTGACATATAACATTTGCGGAACTTTCTGTTTAGAACATCATTTGAACTGTTCTATATGCCAACCAAAGCTAAATGCCGATTATTTGCTTGGCGTCTTGTTTTCTGCGGTGTCTCTTGGGCAACTAATCTGCTGAGCCAAGCCTGCCTACCTCCTTGATTCGCAACTTCTCTTCAATTCTTCCTACAGCGTCTACTAGTCCGGAAGGAACTAAAACACCGCAGGGCTTGGCTCAGCTTGGAGCTTTGAATATATACTCCAGAAAGACGGTATACTCCAGAAAGACGGTCTAGCTTTAGAAAACGAAAATGACAAAGAGTTATGGGATGCGCCGAAAATTTATGGTATTATTTCGAATTCGCCACAAACTGGAGACGTCTCCCGCAAAATCCCCTCTTTTTCTGTTTCTAGACAATTTAAGGCTTGTTTTTGCCATTTTCGTTAACAGCAACTAAAAGTATCTGTTAAAGTTTTAATTGATGTTGTATGATTAATTATTTGTTGCTAAGGTTTGCGAATCCCATTGGAGGGAGTTGAGTTAGATGCCTGTTGAAATTGGTTTGGAAATGTTTGCTGAGAAGCCTGTGGTTTTGCCGTTTTTTACTGGTTATGTGGCTCGGGGTTTGTTGTTACATATTGTAAGGCAAGTTGATTCTGCTGCGTCTGGCTTGCTGCATGAGTTGAATGTTTCTAAGCCTTACAGTGTTACGCCTTTGAGGTTTAAGAGTAGAAGCCGTGTTGAGGCTGGTTATGAACTGGATCCGTATTTTCCGTGTCGTGTGTGTTTTAGGTTTTTGAAGGATGGGTATAGCACGTTTATTCTTAATTATTTTCAGAAGCAGAACAGTGTGATGGTTTTTGATACTGTTTTTCGTATTGCAAGTTTAAGCGTTAACTGTAAGAGTTATGTGGATTTGGAGAAGGAAGCGCAGGCGGTTGATAGGTTTAGGCTTTTGTTTAGGACGCCTACGTATTTTGCGAGTTTGGGAAGTGGCTATCACTGGATGTTTCCTGATGCGGTTAAGGTGTTTACAAGTTTAATGCGGGTTTGGAACTTGTTTAGTGACGGTAGACGGTTCAGCAAGGAAGAGTACGTGGCTTATAAAGAATGGGTGGCGAAGAATGTGGGCGTGTGCGAGTATGAGTTGAATACGCGGTTGGCGGTTATGCGGAAGAAGAAGGCAACCGGGTTTGTAGGGTGGGTGACTTATGAAATGAAGGACAAAGAAAGCGAATGGAATAGGGTAACATGTATGTTAGCTAAATATGCAGAGTTTTCTAATATAGGAGGGAACAAAACAGGAGGATACGGAGAAACAAAGTTTTTCGTCTCAAGATTAAACAAGAGGTAGAAAGAGATGCTTAAAAATAGAGTAGATGGTTAGTATGATAGTCCGTGAATCTAAGCCTAAACTCTCCATGTTTCCGATTCCAAATTTTCCATTCCCTACACCGTTTGCTCATCAATATAGTTTTTTTGAGAATCGAGATCGTGATATTATTTTGAAGAGCCCAACAGCTTCTGGAAAGACATTCTGTTTTCTTTTCAGTTTTATAAACGAACATCTAAAAGCAAGGCAAAACAATAAGCGAATAAAATGTCTCTACCTTGTCCCCACCAGACTTCTGATCCAATCTCAATTTGAAAGTTTAAGGCGTAATCTGGAAAAATTTACTATACCTCATAGAATTCTTGAGAGTGGGTATTCATTTGCTGAGTTATTCAAGCATCTCTGGGAAAACGATTTCATAATAGCGTCGCCCGACATAGTTTTCTATATTTTGCTGAGAAAAAAGAAAACTCAACATATCGAGTTTGAATATACACAACTGGTGAAAAGCTTATATTGCATAGTGTTCGATGAACTTCATCTTTTTGACACTTATACCTTGCTGAATATTAAGAACTTGATAAGTATCATGAAAAATCAGAACCCAAACCTTAACGTTTATCTGCTCAGCGCAACGATGAACCTTAAAGATGTTATCGAATCTTCAGTATTTGTTACTATTGATGGAGAGAGTCTTACACATTCCATAAATGTTTCTGCAAAGTGTTTGAACTACTTTGACACTGAAGAAGTGGCAAAATTTCTCAGAGAGAAGCAGTTTCAAAAAGACACAGTTTACGTCTGCAATTCAGTTGATCGTGCTATACGACTGCATTCATGCTTTGCAGATTCTGCCTTGCTGGTTGGTAAAGCATGGTATGAGGCCGATGAAGAAACCAGGGAGGATCAGATAAAAAGAAACCTTGAAAAATGTAAAGAGGGTTTGCTTACCTTTGCAACCACGGTGTTTCGTCAAGGGATTGACATTGACGTAAAACGCTTGATTGTCGAAGAACCTTTAAACTCTCAGGATGCCATTCAAACTTTCGGAAGATGCGGAAGACATGGCCAAAGTGAATTTATACTGCTAACGAACAAAAGTCAACTTCTGAGCATATTGAACTCTGATAGGCAAGTTTCACGGGGGGAGTTTGAGTCGATTCTTTCTGAATTATTTAGGCCGCCAACGTTTGAAGAACAGAAACGTATGATGAATGCCATGTGGTACAAACTATACACCACAACTCGGCTAAAAGATCATGTCAGCACCATCATTACAGAGCAAATGAAAAGAGATTATGAAGAGTTTAAGGATTTCCTCCCTGACCTTGGTTTTAGAGAACCAACGCCTTCTGTTAAATATGAGGATGTTAAATATGAGGATATTGCCTTCTCAATTTTCGAAATATTAGCTTTTAAAGACGCTTATCTAAATATCGAACCCACAGAGGATACTTTCTTCGTTGGCGAACTTAAGGATGGAGGTAGGTTTGTTAGAAGAGAATATCAAAGAGCAAAAAAAGAAGACTTACCAATTTTTACCCTTGTTGAAAAGAAGAGGTACAAAGAAACGCCTTATTACAACTTACGGCTGAAGTTGCGGAATATCTACATTTCAGTAAATGCAATGATTGGACAACTCGGGGAATACCCTTATATCCTCATTGACAAGACAAAATTAATACCGAAGCGTAACTCGTTTAAACCATGTAATTTCTTTGAGTGATAAATATGGAAATAAATTGGCTAATGAAAAAAGTAAAATATGACGGATCAGCGACAAGCGAGACATTCATTGAACACGCAATCAGAACCTTCCATGTTGGGAAGTACATATACGATCAACTAAAGTTGCGATTGAACGAAAGAGAATTTTTGTATGGCTGTTTTTTCCATGATGCGGGAAAACTTTTAGCCAGACCAGGTGAACCACATACCCCTAAAACTAAGGAAGCGCTGGAATCGATAAAGAATACCAGAGAATACCAAACAATCCTCAGAGCTTTTGGTTTTGACGACTTGTCGCATAATGAACATCTCATTAGTGCAATAGAAAAGCATCACGACTCTGCTGATGAACTCAGTGCTTACATAGCGATGGCTGATCAAATCGCTTCATCCGAGAGTGATGAAAATCTTAAGAATAGATTGAAGAATTCTCCAATTTCTACTCTGATAACCTACTTGAACGAAATGCAGGGTTTCTCGGATTTCCATTTCTACTATATAAGATTCTATTCTTTTTCCAAGAATGAACTTAATGCTGTCGGTAGACTATTTCTTCTGAAACTGCTTTTTGAAACTCTCGAGCAAATGCCAGAAGTAAAACTTCTATATGAGACCTTTAATGGCTGCAGAATAGTGACAAAGCTGGATCCTGACACTCTAAAGAAGCTCTTAGTTACCAAGTTTGAAACAAATTTAATGAAATTCATCGAAAACCAAAACCTTGAAGGCATATTGGGCGGCGCCCCTGACAATTATTCTCAATTCACGAACATGCCTAAACAAATAAAACCCAAATTGGTTGAGCTTGCTGTAAAAAAGTATGCTAAAGACATACTGAACTCGCTGAAAAAGAAACGCATTCAAAGTTTGGAAGATGTTGGACTTAGCTTGGAAATTCTGTCAAATTTAGCAAAACTTGAGGAAATATCTGAACTTGCCAAAAAGGGGATCAAAGGAATAAGCACGACTAAATACTATCTATTTTCAGACGAAAATGATCGATTCCCAAAATGGGTTATAGAGAACTTCTTTCCGAAAGATAAGAAAGACAGATTGGAGAAAAAGATCACGGATAGCGGCATGCCGCGAATCGAAAAGTTTCTTTCTAAAGTTGGTGCAGATGTATCAAAAATAACATGCAAAGATCAAGTCTATAATAAGCTATTTCCATTGATAGTTGCCCTCAACTCAATAAATGAATCTACTGTCGATTTTCAATTTGACGTGGGAAATTATCTTGCGATCGACGATGACGTTCCTCTTGCAAAAATTGCTCAGAAGAGTCCTTGCGCAAATTGTGGCGTGTTTGAAGGTGAGGTTGAACTCACGCCGTTCGCTTTCGAGTATAAGCAACACGCTAAAGAGACGTTATTTAAAGAAACAGAAAAAGATTTCAGGGACCGAGTCAGTGTAGTCTGTGGTCTTTGTCAGATTGAAGCAATCCTTAATGTATTACTTTGTGGAACGAAACTCGAAGGAATGCAAGCAAGGATTGACACTCGGACGCATTTAATTATTTGTGGATTGGGAATTGCCGAAACTTTATTTGAAAAACTGGTTCCTGAAGAACCGATAAAAAAGTTGCTTGAACGATTCAAGATAACCCACCAATCGATATACATTAAGAAGTGCAATGATATTCAATTTCTTGTTATGTCAATGGCAGATGCTGATGCCGGCTCTGGAAACATCATTTTTCAGCAACTTCTATTTTCATGGCTTGCAACAAAGTTGAAACATAGTTGCTTGATTCTTGCCCTTGGTGTTAATAAAGTTCCAACAACCATTGATAATAACATTGTTCAGTTTAGTGAGGGAGAAATTCCCATAATTGAAGATGTTAGAACAGATTTCTTCGAGTACGTGTATACTGAATCAAATCTACCGTTTAGGAAACAAAAAGATGTTATACTTCAATACTTTGAAAATCCTTTTATCGGTATTGCACAAATATTTAAAAAGAGCAATCTTAAGTACACTAATTATGCTGACGGGTTGGTTCGTAAAATGTCAAAAAATGATGAACTTTTCAACATAACTGATCAAATATGGGAAATGGCAAAGCTTGGAGGTGCCCTCGAAACCAAAAAAAACGTTGGTTCATTTTTAGTTGGTTTTAATGGCACTCCTAAATCTATCGATCTCATAGCAAATAAATTGCTCAAGAATACACTGTTAAATTCCGAAAAAAGAGCCAGTATAATCAAAATTCATGAAAAATTGAGAAATACCTTAGAAAAGATAAGTGACAAACAAAGGGCACAATTGAAGGATTATGTGCAAAAAACTAAATATCTCTTCAATTCAAAGAAGTTTTACGAACTCAAATCAGAAGGAGCTTTGGAAAAAGATGAGTCATCCGAATGAACCAAAAGTAATTGCTAATCTACCCGAGTTCAAAAATCTTGGCGAGGAATTAAAACTTGCAAGTGGTGAAAGCCTCAAAAAGGTGTATGTACAGAAGAACGACTATATCGCGATAGTAGGTTACAAGGTCCTCAAAGATTTTGCCAGATTTACAAGTCATGAAGACCTATCAAACGACAAGATAGACTATGCAGGCAAATCAAGAATTTATCTAACGGGATTGAAACGTAGGGGAGTTTATCGGCGTGCCAGTGAAGCTATCTTGAGGCAGTATAATGAAAACTATAACTGTGCTACTCCAGATCACCAGTGTATGAGCTGCTACAATTGCTTTACCTATGGAGGAGTTATTGCAATCAAAGACAAAACTCAAGCGATAAAATCCCGACTGAAGCCTACGACATCATTTTCAATCCAAAGCGACGAAGAAGCACTCATCGATGAAGAAGAATTTCATAACATTGTGCATACAGATTTTCGAATGGAACAGGCGGAAAAAGGCGAACAAAAGAAACCCAGCCTATACACTTTGCATCTGGTTAAACCTGGAACAGTTTTTCCTTTTATAGACATCATCTTCAATCCGACCAAATTTGATTTGGCGATGTACCTTGAGACACTCAGAAGAGCAGATGCTATGGGATACGGCTCAAGAAGCTCCTTGCTTGGCACTATGGAAACAAAGATAATAGCCATAACAGACAACTTAAAAGTATCTCAAAAAGACCTGCTCAGTAAAATCAAAATAGACGAGTCAGGAAACGTAGATACCAAAGAACTAACGGCTATATTTGGTTCCGAAGTCGTAGACGAAAGACAATTAGAAAATCTTAGAACAAAGTTGCCAGAATTAATAGAGAAACACAAAACTGAAATCTACGGCGAAACATCTCAGAAAAAGTCATCAAAAAGCTGAGGTCAATACGTGTGCTCTATTCGAAGACTGATTCTCCCCCACTTTATGCCATAAAATTCGAGCTGGAAGAATTCGGGCAAAATGTTTCCCACTTGACCAGAAAGACTTATTATACTCATGATTTCTTCACTGACAGACAGGTTTACGCGGCAATAACGTATTCCTTCACGTTTCTCGGAACAGATCAGTATAAATTTGAAAAAGTACCTTGCACCTTCGCCATTCCGTTAGATGTGAAAAAACATAAAACCTTTTTTTCTATCAATAACGCAGATCTTCAAAAAGAGCAGATTACCGCTATTCTCAGATACATAACAGAAGGCCGTCAAGAACTTATAACACCTGGTTCAAAGTTTCTCGCGTTTTCCTTTGTTGAACCAAAATATGACAAACTGTTCATTGGCAAGAAAAGCGCGTTAGCTAATATCGAAAAGAAGGAGAAAGTGCTTTTCGAAGAGAAAAAAGATGAATGGACAACTGAAGATATGATTTATCTTCAGGAGTATGAAGCAGAAAAGAACAAAGAAATATTTGGAGTGCGATTGGTTGACGCGTCGACGAGATTCTTGGTCGGTAGATTCAAAGTCTCCAATCTATTAGAGGTTAGATTTGAAGACCGTATCTACAAGTTCTACTCCCTTTGGAAAAGATACAATGAATTTCAGTCTAATTTGAAATGACTTATTTTTATTTGCTTATTGTTGGCATGTTTGTTTGTGTCCGCATCCGCCTTGGCATTTCTGTTTAGCCACTCGTATGGGCGGTAGTTCCTCATCCCGTATAATCCGTTTAATGTGCCCCAAAACCCGTTTAACATAACTCTTCATACTTGGCGTAACATCAACCCGCAAAATTAGTGTTTCAGGAATATAGTTAACGAAACCACGCTTAACCACCGTGCTAAAAGTCTCTTCAACAAGCAACGCATAACCCACTAACTGATATTTGTGGTCCATGCACACTTTGCCCTTATCCGAATTCATATTCTTGTATTCCACAGGAACATACTCACCCTTCACTGTCTTAATTATGCAATCAACATGTCCCTGCAACCCCAGCACGCCAGAACTAAGCGAAGCAAACAGCAACTTCTCTGCACCAACAAACTCAGGCGAATAGTAAACAGCATCTTTCCTCCTAAGCTCTTTTCGCACATAATCCTCATGCTGTTCTTTGCCTTCCTCCTGTTGCGAACCAAAAACAGGCTGAGCATGCAAAACACGGTCAAAATAAACCAGCCTCGGACAATAAACGTAATGCTTAATGTCAGTAACCGAAACAAACTCTTCTGCAACATCAGAAATAGGTAGCTTCTGCTTTCGCCTTAACCAGTCATCCCTAAACTTCTTCAATACCCTTAAGCCTTCTCTAAAACCTCCATAATCCTCGCATAACTTTCAATACTGCACCGCCAACCAGCAGAAACCATATCATTCACAGCCTGCCGCGCTCTATCCCTCGTAATAATTCCCTCAGACACAGCCCTAACCAAAACATAAGGCGTACCAACATACGCTATACCATAAACCTTGGCTGTCTTCCTCGCCACCTCATCATCCACCACAGCCAAACCATCCAACTCCCGTGCAAGAGCCAAAACCTCAGCATCAGTCATATGAAGCCCCCTCGTCTTTAACAACCTCGACAAAAACCCTTTATCCTTTGGCTCAACAACACGAAACACTTTGCTGCTAAACAGTTTTTCTAAGACAACCGCGTCAGGAACACCTTTACGCTTGCCTTCATCCACAACCTCTCGTTTAACATCTGGCGATGTTACCTTTTCACCCTTTAAATCTTCAAGAACCTTGCTCAACCCCACTTTAGCTAAGTAAATCAGCGGCGTAGAATTGAAAACAAGCAGCTTCACTTGTGCTTCGCCGCCGATGCTTCCTTGAACTCTTTTTCGATTTCTTCAGGAGTAAACCTAACCCATTCCACATTACGCTGCTTCACTAAATCAGCAAACTCCCAAAGCGAAAGCTTCGCCATCTCAGCAGCCTTGGCAAACGTTACCTTCCCATCACGCAATAACTCCAGAGCCGTCTGCTTCCTCCACTCCGCAATTCCCAACTCAAGAAGATTCCTAACAACCGTAGCCTTATCCAACTTTGCATGTTCAACCACTTCAAGGATTTCTTTCTCGATTTCCTTGGGTATCCTTACCGCTAAAGGTTTAAGCGTCAACACGTTCACCGTATACAAAAGATGCCGAATGCATACATAAACCTTGCGCAACTCAGAAATATGCTATCTTGTCTTTTTCTTCCTTCAGCTCGTATCTTTTCGGTTTACCCACCTCTTTCCGCCCTTTGAAACACGTGTCACAAACAGGGTATAACTGCACATTCTCAACCAAATCCTTAATCAAGTTCTTTAAATCCACAAGCAAACTATTCAGCTCATCCCTACGCAAACTGCCAATAAACGCACTGTACTGAATACGCTGCAAACCATAATCCTTCAACGTTTCAGCAACCAAAGTCCGCAGATTATCATCCGTAATGTCATAAATCACAACATACCGCATGTATCATCACCATCCCAAACAGAAAGGCGCGTAATCAGCTTCCTTCAAAAGAAAACGAACAACACATCTTGGCTGTAGGTGAATGAAGCTTTTCAATGATCCCTTCTGACCGTTAAACATCACTTCGCTGTCTAAACGCTCCTGAAAACTCGCCAACAAAACCTTAATCACATCTTTGCTTAAAACCCGGCCTTCCTCAACAGCCTCGGCAGCCAAAATTTCATTAGGCTTTATAACATTCTTCGTTATCAGTCCCACTAAAGTCCGATCTACAAGCTGTTGACGAAACTCTTCCATCAAATCTAAAACAAGAGAAGGCTTTCCAGGTCTATCAGCATGCAAGTATCCAGCATAAAAATCCAAACCAGCATAGCTCACAGCCTTCCAAACCTCAGGAAAAAGAATCGTCTGATAACCAAAGTTTAACATCGCATTAAAAGGATCACGTGCGCCACGAGTCTCTCTTCCAGTAAATCCCAATTCTGGAGGCAAAATCAGCCGAATTGAATCCCAATAAAACCGCGCTCCCTCAGCCTCCAAATTCATCAACTGCTGACGCTTCTCATCAATATTAGAACCTTGCTCTCTGCTGATTCTTTCATTCACCTTATCAATCAGCTTGCCCGATTCATAAAGCCTCTCAGCCAAACTTGAATCAGTCTGCCGCCTATTCTTCGCCATCAACTTCAGAAAGTTAGCTTGATTTACAAGCTTTCCAGCAATAAACTTCTTAGCCAAAACTAAACTCCGCTCGTCATTATAAGCAATAAACTGCTCTCTACGGGCTCTAACAGAACCAGTCATAGAAGCAGGCATCAAAACAGCATAAGGCCAACCACTGTAACGGGCAAAGACAACCTGAATATTATTTTGAACAGCCAAATCCAAAGCACTTGATGAAAAAGCAACTCCAGAAGAACAGCAAATAATTGAATCGACGTCATCTGCTACGATCTCTTTAACTTCGCCAGCTTTCTTCAAGATAAACCGATTTCTCTTTCGCCCCAAGAAAATGCCGAAATCATCAAGAAAAATCTTCATCGAAACACCCGTACCAGAGGCGCCTATCCGTAACAGGCACTATAATACTGACAATACTCTTTGCATTGCGAACGCTCAGGTTTGCCTGGGTCTTTTCTTTCCGCCACGATTTCAAGCTTCTTGTCTCTCTCTTCAATCCACCACTGTCTCAGCTCATCATTAGCAAAGAACAAGTCTTTCTGAATATTGATCTTGCCGTTTTCAACATTTAAGTATATAGTGCAACATATGTCCACTGGTACTTCATGGACGCTTTCGAACACGAGAGCGTAACCCACAGAATAAAGTCTGTGCCACTCTTCTTTGGTACTCGCTATCTTCAAATCGAACATTATCGCCCTAAGATAATCATAACAATCCACGCTAAGCACATCGCTTAAGCCAAGAAGCTCACCTGAAACTTTATGCTCAATCAAAAACGGAACAGCCGAAGCCATCAAATCCAACTCGGACGCATGTGACCGCCTACTAGCAACCTCGGCTAATCTGGCTTCACACATTTTTAGCACAAACTCCCAAACCTTCCTGCAAGGTTCCATAACATTTTCAGGCTTCTCAGAAATCTCTTGCCACCTAATCTTCTGCCACCAGTCCTCAAATCTCAGGTTTTGGCGCTGAAGAAAAGCTTGAATGCTGTCGCTCACTACGCCATGAAACAGTTTGCCTAGAGCAATTCTCGAACTTGGAGTAGGATACGCCTTCTCGACGTGTCGCAGATACACATCCCTATTTGTAGGACAATACTTAGAGCTAACCTCGTACATCGGCAACTTCACGTTGTCAAAGTATGGCTTTAATGGTGGTTGATGCCAACTCCAACCCCGCAACTCCTTGCTAACGCCCACCTCTCTGGCAGTAGGCAAAAGCTGATAAAGCAAATACTTATGCTCAATATCCGATAGAAAGTACAACCTCGCTCAACCAACAAAAAGGCTATTTCCGATTATCTTTATAAACCAAATTACACTCAAATAATAATCGAAAATACATATCAGTATTAAACCTAAAAATAGCCTAAAGCGGCAAAACAACCAAAAACTGACATCAGATGCAAAGCAAAAATCCCAATAAAGGGAATTGAAAGTTCCAAGAAACACAAAAACATCACCCATAAGTCTATCAGATGCAAAGCAAAAATCCCAATAAAGGGAATTGAAAGTGATAGTTCGTAGGGCATTAGACCAGTTTCAAGTAAGAGATGCAAAGCAAAAATCCCAATAAAGGGAATTGAAAGATTACATAT
>Ga0209102_1000209_pt1 | contig 40757 bp, 30 predicted proteins | sample ConPoolayeHmetaG_FD_185483 | JGI IMG/M metagenome (GOLD analysis project Ga0209102, IMG submission 185483) | Hot spring microbial mat communities from California, USA to study Microbial Dark Matter (Phase II) - Cone Pool mat layer H metaG... ...
TCGACATTGCGCCGGATGCGGTCGGTAAGTAAACAAGCTTCTTCGATATTTTTTACCCCAAAAAGAAAAAAGAGAAACTCTTCCCCGCCATAACGGCAAAGGAAGTCTTCTTCGCGGATTGAGGCTTTGAGGACCGTTGCCAGTTCTCGGAGCAGCCGGTTTCCGGCCTCATGGCCATGAAGGTCATTATAATTTTTGAACCAATCGACATCGCCCATGACCAAAGCGCAGTGACCGATATCAATACGTCTTTTACTCTGATTATGAATTTTCTGAAGAATTTTTTCGAAGAATGGTTCGGGCCTGAGCAAACCAGTAAGAGCGTCGTATTGAATGAGATTAAGTTTGGTCATGGCCATCGATATATGCTCGGAGATAGTCTTGAGAAGGCGCTGGTCCTCGGCGGTAAAAAGAGGCCGACTTATCTCTTTGCCCTGCTTATTATAGGCTTCGATGACGCCAATAACCTCCCGGTCGTGCATAATGGGGACGACTAATAAATTTTGTAAAGGATGGTGCAATTGTTCCCGATAACGGGATGAGTACCTCGGGTCGTCGGCGGGTGAAGCTAAATTAAGGGCTTCTCCCGTCCGGGCGACAAAAGCGGCAAAATTCTCTTCATTCAAAGAGACGTTGTAGCGGGCAAAATCGGGATGAGCCAAAAAGGCATCTTCAAAAACTAAGGGTTTCAGGAATTTTCCCTGCGTCTCGCTCTCATCCAGGATATAAAAGGTGAAGCTTTGAGCCTTGATGATATCTTTAATGTCGCTGACACAGTCCAACAGGCTGCTGACGTCGTCGGCGGCATAAATTTTCCTTAAAATCATCTGGAGCTTATGCTTTTCTTGTTCCGCCAAGAGGCACCTAATTTCCCAGGAAAGCCGATTTTCTACTTCCCGCAAAACCTTTTGCCGTAAGAAGCTCTTCATCGTCTGGATTTCCCGGGCTACCTCCTGCCAGCTTTTTTCAGCAGGAATAACCTCAGCCTTGGGAGATGATTTCAGGGAAGCGAGCCAGGTCAAGGCTCGCTGCAGTTGCCGGCGGAAAATTTCCTTGGCCCCAGCTTCCACGGGCCAAAGTTGAATTTCCACGTATCGGCTCTCTGGCCAGGTGAGAAGCACCGTGTGCAATTCTTTGGGGTCGGAGGAGATGAGAAAAAGGGCTGCCTCGGCCGGGATGATGTCCGCAAGGGAGGAAAAATCAGCCTGACCGGCTTCTGCCACGATAAGGTCAAAATAGACGGAACGGGCTAAACTTAGAACCTGGCTTAATCGAGAAGCCTCAAAAATTTGAAGCCCGTTACAAAGTAATGGCTTCAATGCTTCTCTGACGGCTGCCCGATGATGAAGAATTAAAGCTTTTAATTGATTTCCTTTGGCACTCAACCGTTGCCGCCCTTTTCTTTCCCGCTAAGGCGAAATCCGTGTTCGCTAATATAAAAGTCTCTTATAAATTAGCCAATTTATTTTCGGTCGTCAATCCCTTATTTCGTTTTTTTTTAAAACAGGGCAGTTTTTTAAGAGGGAGTAAAAGCATCAACATTCAGAAATTATGGCTTTTTAAGTAGTGACGAGGCCGGAGAAGTGAAATCTCAATTCTCCTGGTTCTTCCGGAGACAGGAAAAAAGCCCAGTCATTTTTTTAATAGGAAATGCCTCAAGAACAGCCTCCGCTCGCCTTTGTTTTAACCTTGCTTATATGCTATAAATCTAAGAGAAAACCATGGTTCGGGTTCGTTTTGCACCCAGTCCAACTGGTTACCTCCACGTTGGAGCTGCCCGGACAGCCCTTTTTAACTGGCTTTTTGCCCGTCATGAAAAGGGAAACTTTATTTTGAGGATTGAGGATACCGATGTTGCCCGTTCCTCCGAGGAAATGAGCCAGATTATTTTGGAAGGGTTGCGCTGGTTAGGGCTAGATTGGGATGAAGGGCCGCTATATCAATCTAAGCGGCTTCCTTTATATCAAGCCAAGGCTGAGTGGCTGTTGGAGCAGGGAAAAGCTTATGAATGTTTCTGCCTGCCTCAAGAGATAGAAGCCAGGCGGAAAAAGGCTGAAGCCAAGGGCGGGGCTTGGAAATATGACCGTCGCTGTCTTGAGCTCACTGCGGCGGCGCGAGCCCAGTTCGAGCGGGAGGGAAGAAAAAGAGCCCTTCGTTTCCTGGTTCCGCCCGGAAAGACAGAATTTTTCGACCTGGTCCACGGCCGAATCTCTGTCTCGCACCATGAGCTCGAGGATTTTGTCTTACTGCGAGGTGACGGATTGCCAACCTATCATCTCTCCGTGGTGGTAGATGATATCGACTCCGGAATCACGCACGTGATTCGCGGTGACGACCATATTTCTAACACCCCGAAACAAGTCCTTCTTTATCAGGCCTTTGGCGCTCAGCCGCCGGCTTTTGCCCATTTACCGTTGATCCTCGGGCCAGACCGGAAGAAGCTGAGCAAACGTCATGGCGTTACTTCTTTGCTTCACTACCGGGAGCAGGGGATTCTGCCTCTGGCCATGTTTAATTTCTTAGCCCAGATGAGCTGGTCGCCAGGCCCGGAGGAAAGGATCTATTCGGTCGAAGAGATGGTGTCTAACTTTTCCCTTACTAAGGTGAGCAAAAATAGTCCTGTCTTTGACTTGGCTAAGCTGGAGTGGCTCAACAGCCGCTTAATCAAGGAAATGAAGACGGAAGAGCTCGTAACCTGGTTAAGACCAGAGCTCGAAAAAACTGGCCTTTGGGCCGCTTCCTTGGACGCAGAAAAACGGGATTGGTTCTTCCAGCTTTTAGATTTAATCAAAGTTCGGAGCCGAAATCTTAAAGAAATAATCGAGAGCCTGCGTCCTTTTCTTTCCGATGATTTTAATTTTGACCCGGCCGGGGTGGAAAAGTATCTGCGCGTGGAAAGATTGAAAGAGATGCTGCCGCGTCTCTACCACGATTTCTGTCAACTTCAAGATTTTCGGGCCGCTGCTCTGGAACAGGTCCTGAGGGAAAGAGCAGAAAAAGAAGGCGTTAAGGCCGCGGTTTTTATTCACGCTTTAAGGGTTTTAGTCTTAGGCAAGACTGTTAGCCCGGGAATCTTTGAAGTCCTCGAGCTCCTGGGAAAAGAAAGAACACTGCGGCGGATGAACCTGGAAGCCGTCCTGAGTCGCTATTCGGGTGCGGCTTCCGCCTCTCCAGACTCACCATCCAAACCTGCCAATAAAACGGAAGATAACTATAAATCTCAAGGAAGGGGGTAAAGAAATGGCCACTAAAAAATTGGAAAGTAAGCCGATTCGGGCTCCGAGAGGAACAAAGCTCCATACTAAAGGATGGTCTCAAGAGGCCGCCTTAAGAATGATGATGAATAATCTTGACCCTGAGGTAGCGGAGAAACCGGCGGACTTAATTGTTTATGGGGGAACGGGAAAAGCGGCCCGTAACTGGGAATGTTTTTGGGCGATCGTCGATAGTTTAAAAAAGTTAGGGAATGATGAAACCCTGGTAGTCCAGTCGGGTAAACCGGTGGCCGTTTTCCGAACGCATGAGGAAGCGCCCCGGGTCCTGATTGCCAACGCTCTGATTGTCCCCAAATGGGCGACGTGGGATGAGTTCAGACGACTCGAGGCTCTGGGTTTAACTATGTTTGGCCAGATGACTGCCGGAAGCTGGATTTATATTGGCACTCAAGGCATTTTACAAGGGACATATGAAACTCTGGCGGCGGTAGCCCGGAAGCATTTCTCCGGGACACTGAAAGGCAAACTGGTTTTAACCGCTGGTCTGGGAGGGATGGGTGGCGCTCAACCCCTAGCCGTGACTCTCAATGAAGGTGTAGCCATCGTAGTTGAGGTTGACCCTAACCGCATTAAGCGAAGGTTGGAGACAAAATATGTCGACTTGATGACTGACTCCCTTGATGAGGCCTTGAAGCTGGCTAAGGAAGCCAAGGAAAAGGGTGAAGCCCGGTCGATTGCTCTTTTAGGCAACGCTGCTGAGGTTTTACCCGAGTTTGTCCGCCGTGGCCTAACGCCCGATGTCCTGACTGACCAGACTTCAGCTCATGACGAGCTCAACGGTTATGTCCCCCACGGAATACCCTATGAAGAGGCGCTGCGCTTAAGGAAGGAAAATCCCCAGGATTATATCAAGCGGGCTTATGAGTCGATGGCAGTGCAGGTTGAGGCCATGCTGGAGTTGAAGAAAAGAGGGGCGGTTACTTTTGATTATGGGAATAACCTTCGCGGTCAAGCTCTGAAGGCAGGCGTAGAAAAGGCCTTCGAGATCCCCGGGTTCGTCCAGGAATATATCCGACCTCTCTTCTGTTTGGGTAAAGGGCCTTTCCGCTGGGTGGCGCCTTCTGGCAAACCTCAGGATATATACGCAACAGACGAAGCGGTGTTAAAGGAATTTCCTGAAGATGAAGCCCTTGGTCGCTGGATTCGTAAGGCGCGGGAGAAGGTTCATTTCCAGGGCTTGCCAGCGCGGATTTGCTGGCTGGGCTATGGCGAGAGAGCTCGCTTCGGCCTGGTGATTAATAATTTGGTGCGTCGCGGTAAGATTACTGCTCCCATAGTTATTGGCCGGGACCATTTGGATACTGGTTCGGTAGCTTCCCCTAATCGGGAGACAGAAGGAATGAGAGACGGGTCCGACGCTATTGCGGACTGGCCAATCCTGAATGCTTTGCTCAACACCGCCTGCGGTGCCTCTTGGGTTTCGGTTCATCATGGGGGCGGTGTGGGCATCGGCCTCTCCATTCATGCTGGGATGGTGATTGTAGCCGATGGTCGGACCTCGACGGCGCGGCGACTGGAGAGAGTGCTCACGGTTGACCCCGGAATTGGTATTGCTCGCCATGCTGACGCCGGTTATGAAGAGGCCATTGCCTTTGCCAAAAAGAACAAGATTAAGATTCCCATGCTAAAAAAGTAGGCCCGGAGGAAATCGTTTATTCTGGCTATACCTTTGAGCTCTTTTTTCATCAGTTCGCGCGGATGTTTTACCACTGGATGAATCCTATGATTTCCTTTCTTTTCCATGGGTCCCTCCTTTAAACTTATATTTTATCCTGCAAATTAGGCATTATTATCCATAAAATAATTTTTGGCTCTAGTAAAAAACAGGCCAATAATCAAGGGAAAATAAAAATCCAGGTTAAGGAAGCGCCGGAGTGAATCAAAGGAAAAAGGATTCCTCCTTTGGGTTTTCAGTTATAAGTCCAGCTTAAAGGGATAAATTCTTTCACGTTGACTCTACGCTAATTCTGGATGATTAGGAGGATAGAAACCAGCCTGAAGGGGCCAAATCCTTCCCCCAAAAATTTCGATTCAAATTAGTTTGTCTTATTGAAATTTAATCAAAAATCAAAGTCTCATTTAAGGACACAGGCTGAAGATTTAAAACGAAATTGGGTTGGAAAAAGAAAAAATTGGGATGTGACCAAAGACACAGAATGTGACCTGAAAAATCACAATTAAAGAGAAAAAGCTTACTCCAAATCGTTATTGAAATAGAAGCTTAAGGCAGAAATGAGCGAGCCTGAAAAGAGGAAAAAATAAAACCTGTCTGGCATGATCTTTGCTTTAAGTGAAGGTGAAAGGAGGTTATGATGAGACAGGTAATTGGCGTAGCGCTCCTTGTTCTTCTGGTTGCAGGACTGCTTGTCCTGCCTTTGGTGGTGGCGGCTCAGTCCAACTCCGACCATTGCTATGATGAATGGGAGCGCTGCCGCGAGCGAGCCTTCGAAAGCGATGCCGGCTGGTTCAAGACAACGCTGATGCTTACAATCTGCGACATTGCTCTGGGTAAGTGCTTGCTCAAGGCGGCCTGAGCTGGGAGAGGGGAGGCGGCAGAGTCCTTGGCCTCTGCCGCCCTCCTTCTTCCAGTCAGAATAGGAGGAAAGATGAAGACCAAAGTAAATCCTCTATTATTCTTTGTGGCTATTTTTATTCTATTTATTAGGCTCTCTTCTTTTTCGGCGGAAAAGTGGTCGGTCCGAGAAGTTAGGGCAGCAGGGCCCGACGAAGAGAGGTTTTTCTCGCGGCTGGTCGACCTTGAAGTTAGCAAGGAAAAAGTTTTTATCCTGGATAGCCAGGAAAGCACCATTGCCGTTTTCTCTTTCGAGGGTAAACGGCTTTATAACATAGGTAAGTATGGACACGGTCCGGGAGAATTCATTCATCCCGCTGATATGAGCCTCGGAGAGGACGAAATCGCTGTTCTTGACTCCGAAGATTTTAAGGTGCTGCTCTTTTCCACCGATGGCTCTTATAAAGACGGCTTCAGAATCGGGTTTCGCGGTCATCGCCTGCTTAGGCTATCCAAAGATAGAATAATGGTTAGCCGTTTACCCCGGCCAAAAGAAAAAAACACCTTTCTTTTGTACTTTTTTGACCGACAAGGGAAGTTACAGTTCCAGGCTGAGAAAATTTCCTCTACAGAAAGCGGGGCCTATGATTATCTCCTTTTTCAGCATTGGCTGGTTAAGGTCGAGGAGAAAGCAGTTTTGCTCAAACCCTTTGGCTCAGAATCGGCTATTTTTTTGGATGAAAATGGCCGGAGGACCAAAGTCCTTAAGCCTGCCCCCGATTATCCGACGCTTTTATTTAGGCCACCCCTCCCTCGAATCAAAAACATCCAAGGTTTATTGTGGTCAGCGGCTTTGTCGGGCGATAATTTTTATTTTATTCTGCCCGGAAAAATGGATGACGGCGATTTGGGCCCTTCCAACCAGGTGGCAGTGGTGAATTTCGATGGCCAGCTCAAGGCCGTTATCACTTTTCCGATAGCTATTTATAAGCTGGCTGTTCTTCAGAACCGGTTTTTTGTCATCGACGAAGCGGCTCAACTGCGGCTTTTCGACCTATTCAAGGGAGAATCGCCAGCGGGGGATAAAAATATATAGTCTTCTCTAAAATTGAGGGAGTGAGAAAATATGAGAAAAGCGACGTTTTGTTTCGTTTTTATTTTAATAAGCCCCATAATACTGGGTTATTTTAATTTTGAATCGAAGATGTGTTTTGCATGGCCAAGCCAAAACATGCTGAAAACCTATTACTATTCTCTTCAAGAAGCGCCGGTTGATTTGGAGCGTCCCTATCTCCTTATTTTTTTCAATGTGGCCTGTCATGTTTGCTGGGATGAGCTTTTCATCTGGCAGGAGTTTGTTTCTCGCCGCCAGATTCCAGTGCAATTGGTTGGTGTGACCGCCGACCAAGAGGAAGCGGCGGTAGCCTTTTTAAATAAGTATCCTCTCTCCTTTCCGATAATCATCGACCGCCGCCGTCATCTTTTTCGGCTTTACCAAGTTAAAATGGAACCCTACTTGCTTTTAGGCCGCGGCCAGGAAATAATTTATAAAGATAACTTGATGGAACCAATCGGAAGAAGGAGAGAGAAACTCGAGCAATGTCTTTTGGCTATCCGCTGAGGTTTAGTTTCTATTTAAGCTGGAAAAAGGTTTTAAGAACCAAAATCTTTTTCTTCTTAGCCGCTGGTTTTGTCATCTTTCTGACCATCTTCTGGTGGCAAGCCGGTTACCTCTATGCCCGGCGCTTCTTTTTCTTGCTTTTCCCTTATCTTTTTCTTTTAATCGCTCAGGATATTTTCAGAGAAGAAATTGATTCCGGGTCCCTGGAGAATGTCATTTTTATCCGCTTCAGTTTTAGAAGCTATCTTCAGGAGAAAAATGTTTCTCTTTTTCTCTTAGGGACAATCGCTTCCACGCTCGTTTTTCTTCCTTTTTTGCTAACCTCGCTCTTCCGAGGAGACTTTTCCTGGGCAATGTTTTCTTCCTTTTTGGCGGGCTTAATGGCCGGACTTTATTATATTTCTTTGGCCGGGTTGCTGGGTTTAAGGCTTCGTTCTGGCTCTAACGTTCTGGCGATTATTTTAATTCAGGTCTTTTTGTTCTTGGGGTTATTGGTTACCTCCACTTCAGGTGCTTCTGGCCGAGATATCATTGACCTCCTCATCTCGGGCGAGCCTCAAGGAAGCCGAGAGCGGTTAATTCTTTTTTCTTTTCTTGCCCTCTGGCCGAATGCCCTTACCAGCCGAAGCTACGCTTCTTTGGGCTTGAAGTTGGAAGCCTTGGCCCTTATTTTTCTTTTTCTTGGCCTCCAGGCCTGGAGATTAAGTCGCTTAGAGTTGAAACGGGAATGAGCCAAGTTATCCTTAGAGCTAAGGGTTTGGCTAAGAGATTCGGCCATGTTCAAGCTCTGCATCAAGTGGATTTGGAGCTTATTCGAGGGAAATTAACTGTTTTTTTGGGCGAAAACGGCGCCGGTAAAACAACGACCTTAAAAATTATTCTCGGCTTTCTTTTTCCCGACGCGGGTTCAGTTGAAAAAATCCAGCAAGATTTGCGTATTGGTTATGTGCCAGAACAGCCAGCCTTTTTTCCCTGGCTTAAGGGAGAAGAAATTTTGGAGCTGACCGCCGGTCTTTTCGGGAGGGGCGAAAGCGAGCTAAAAAAGAGACGCGACGATGCGGCGGCCTTTCTTTCCTTTGACGTTTCCCAGCTTAACCGTCGGGTTCGCACTTATTCCCACGGTAACCAGAAAAAAATGGCCTATCTCCAGAGTATGCTCATTAACCCTGATTTACTGATTGTTGACGAGCCTTTCACCGCCCTCGACCCGGTCGCCATCAAGCAGGTGAGAGACCTTTTTATCAGGTTAAAAGAGAAGGGTAAGACGGTTTTCATCAGCTCGCACTTAATCTCAGAGGCCGAAAAGCTGGCTGACCAAGTGATTATCATTAAACAGGGAAAAACGCTTCTCCAGGTTGACTGGCCAGAATTTGTCCAGAAGAGAATTTATTTGAGAACCCGTCGAGTCGGTTCGTCAGAAAAAATTATCCTTGGCCGCTGGCCGGAAAGCCAAACTTCAGACGATTGGTTGGAAGCATTCATTTTGAGGAGAGAGTGGGAAGAATTTTTAAGCGGCCTCAACGATGACCTAAAAAAAACCGTCCTCAAAGACGTGGAAATAAGGTCCCCCGACCTGGAATCCTTTTTCTTTTTCTGGAACAGATAGGGGAGCGGATAAAAAATATTCATCATGATGCCTGCCTTTCGAGGTCAAACTATTGCGCCAGCTGGGTAGCAGCAAAAAGATAAAAGATTTTAAATTTGGTGCCTGCCTTGCAGAAGGATAGCATGCTTAAGGGGAGAATTGCTTCCGCCTCAAGAGAAAAAATTGCGGCGTGGGGGCTTTCTAAGCGAAATAAAAAAATTTCTTCGCGCCTTTTGGGCTGGGCAAAATCTTAGCAGAGATTGGTTATTTAGGCTATGGTCTATATGCTGGTAAAAAGTAATTTTTAGCAAAGCTCTTTCCTTCTTCAAATAAAAGGCTTTCAAAACAGAAAACCTTTGCTTTAAAGTGATTCATTTAAAAGAAAATTTTTTCTTAGAAAAGAGCCTCAGGCAGGCGTTAACGGCTTCCGGGTCGTAAAGTATTCCTTTGTTTTTTTCTATTTCTTTTAAAGCTTCCTTGATTCCCAGGGCTGGACGATATGGTCGATGAGAGGACATGGCCTCAACGACATCGGCTACAGCCAGGATTCTCGCCTCGAGCAGGATTTCATCATCGGCAAGACGGCGTGGATAACCCGAACCATTCCATCTTTCATGATGCTGATAAACAATCTCGGCCACCGGCCAGGGAAAGTCTATCTCTTTGAGAATATCGTAGGCTACTTTAGGATGGGATTTTATTAAGCTGAATTCTAATTCATTTAGCTTAGCTGGCTTGCTTAGAATATCAGCCGGAACACAGATTTTCCCTAAATCGTGAATGACGCCAGCTGTGCGGATAGCCTCGATAGAATCTTTACTTAACCTCATCTCTGTAGCTATTGCCCGGGCTAAATCGGCCACCCGGCGCTGGTGTCCAGAGGTGAAAGGGTCTCTGGCTTCAACGGTTAAAGCAATAGCATTGATAGTGGCATCCAGGTTTTTGCGAAGCCTTTCTACCGTGTCCTGGATTTCTTTTTCTGCCTTTTTACGTTCAGTAATATCCCATAAGTAAGCCCTGCTTCCTATAGTCTTGCCTTCCTTTTTTAAAGAAACAGCACTAACTTCAAGAAAGATGACCGAGCCATCTTTTCTGACCCCCTTGAATTCATAGCGGGAAGGAACCTTTCTCCCTTTTATCCGGCCTAAATGGTATTTCCTTACTTTCTCAAGGTCATCAGGATGAACCACAGATTTAATTGATAGCTTTTTTATTTCTTCTTGGCTATAGCCAAATATTTCGGCAAACCTTTGGTTGGCGTATTTAATCCTTCCTTCTTGGTCGTCGATCGAGATGGCAATTCCTGCCCTCTCTACTAAATCTCGATAGAGCTCCTCTGCCTTCTTTTGCTCAGTAATATCAATAGCTATTTCGCAGCGAACCATCTTGCCAGTTGGCCAACCTATCGCTATGTCGATGCATTTATAAAAACGCTTATTGAGCTTATTTTGAAATATCCAGATATAGGTTTTGCCAAGGTTTTTGCCGAAAATATATTTATTCGTGCAGAAGAGACAAGGTGAATTTCTTCCCTGAAAGGCTTTGTAGCATTTTTGGCCAGTTACGTTGCCAAAATTCTTTCGGAGAATCTTATTAGCAAATAATACCTCATAGGTCTCGGGGTCGGTGACATAGATTGGCTCATCAATAGCTTCGAAAATCGATAGCAATTGCCGATACTCAAAGTCTTCTCTTAAGGTGTTAGCCGACATGATTCGACTTTTCTAAGGATGTAATAAAAGTTCTTAATAAAAAGAAAATATCAGATAAAAAAGGAAAAAATTGTGGGCATTTGGAAAAAAAAAGATATTTAGAGTCTTTCCTCTTCGGGCATTTATTAGTTGTAGAGCTTTTTATTTTACACTTCACCGCCTTTTATATTTTGTCGAAATAAATTAAAGAAAATCGAAAAATATTTAAAAGCTAATTGAGATGGGAGAGGAATTGATAAATTGGAGAAAGACCTTACGCCGAGGCCCGAAATCCTGCCTTTTTCTTCGAAAATAATTCCTTGGTTCATCATTTTTATTGAAAGTAAGGGAAAAATAAATAAAATTAAGCCAAAAAAGAGATGCCAAGGAAGGAGTTATGAGCAAGGTCAAATCGGATAGCAGCCAAATGAAAAGTTTGGATGAAGGTATTTTATTAAAAATGAGGGAGAAACTTTTGCAGGCTCTAGTTGAAATAGCCCGAGACGGGTTATTTATTATTCGTAGGAATAGGTTTGAGTATGTAAACCCGGCATTTTCGGCCATAACGGGATTCAGCCAGGAAGAGATACTTTCAGGCGGCCTGAATTTAATAATCCGCCGGATTCATTCTGAGGATAGGCGGAAAATTCTGGCCACATTGAGGGCAAAAAAGAGCCAAAAACCAAGGGCCCAGATATATACGCTTTGGTTTTTTACTAAGACAGGCCAAATGGTCTGTTTTGAGCTAAATACCTCGCATCTGCCCGAAAAAAGAATAGTCGGAGCAGTCCGGGATATTACCAAATTAATAGAAATAAAAAGACAAATGAAGGAGAGCGCTTCGCTTTATTCTCAGTTAGTTGAAAATGCTCGGACACCAATTGCTATTGTTCAGGATGAGAAAATAAAATTCATTAATCAGGCCGCCAGCTCTGTCTTTGGCTATAAAAAGGAAGAGACTATTGGCTTAAAGTTTTTAGATTGTTTGCCTAAGGATGAGGTGGATAGGGTAGTTAAACATTATCGCCAGAGAATGTCAGGCAGACCGGCTCCTTCTCCCTATGAGCTGAGAGTTAAGCATAAAGATGGCCATGAACTCTTTGTAGAGGTAGAAGTGGGTATAATCGAGTATGAGGGTAAGCCGGCAGAATTGGTCATAATCCACGATATTACAAGGCTAAAAAGAACCGAAGAGAAACTTAGAGAAACCCTGGAAAAGCTCCGGCGAGTCTTCGGAGCAACGATCAATGTTTTGAATAGCTTAGTTGAGCAAAAAGACCCTTATACCGCCGGCCATCACCGAAGAGTATCTGATTTGGCTCGTTCCCTATCTAAGGAGCTGGGTCTATCTGACGAACAAATCGACGGCCTCCGTTTCGCTGCTTCCATTCACGATATCGGGAAAGTCATTCTTCCTGCGGAAATTCTCAGCCGGCCTGGCCCTCTAAGCGAGAATGAATGGAATCTGATTAAGAGTCATCCACAGATTGGCTATGATCTTTTAAAGAACATTTGCTTTCCCTGGCCAATTGCTGAGATTATTTATCAGCATCATGAGCGGCTGGATGGCTCGGGATATCCCCGGGGACTGAAAGGAGAAGAAATTATTTTAGAGGCTAGAATTTTGGCTGTAGCAGATGTAGTTGAAGCGATGTCTTCTCATCGTCCTTATCGCCCCGCTCATTCCATAGAAAGAGCCCTAATAGAGATCGAGAAGCATAAAGGCGCTCTCTTTGACCAAAAAGTCGTAGAGGCCTGCCTTCGTCTTTTTAGGAAGAGTGGCTATCGATTAAAATAAAAATTTAATTCAGACCTATCAGAAGACTCTCAAACTCTCCTGGCCGGTTACTTCACAAAAATTTTACCCGAAGCAATCAATCAAATTTAATTAGATATTGAGAGTTATTGTCCAAAATAGTTTGCAATCATATCTAGAAAAATGAGGCTGGTGTACAAAATTGGTTGCAATTTGCTCTAGAGGGATGAGCCATCGTAAACTCACCTTTTAAGACTTAAAGCTTTAAGAAAGGAGGTGTCATTTACGATGGCTCAAAGAGATTATAAGGCATTTTTGGAAAAATGGCTAACAAGATTTTTACTGGAGGATGACCCGATAAAGGCGATGTTAGAGTGGCTGTTGACGGAGCTGATGAAGGTGAAGGCGTAGGCGAAGGTAAGGGCAAGCATAGTCGGAAGAGGAAGCCTATTTTCAGGATACAGGGAGAGGAAGCTCCATGGTGGGTTATGGATGGTGTATTTGGCGATAAAGAAGAAGCTGAAAGGAGGCTATGGGTAATTTTCCCTGTTGACATGGAAAGCTTCTATCGACCGAGGATTGAAAATTGGAATCAAAGGCGTCCAGAGTTCGGATAAGATGAGGGAGATGCGTTTCATTACACCCATAAAACTAACAGAGTAATTTGAGAAAATTTTTCTTGACAAGCGAAAAAATTTAGTTTATTATCCCTTAAAGGAGTAACATTACTATAAATAAGAGTCATATTAATAAGAAATGGGATAACATGGATCTGAAAAGAACCCAAATTGTTGATGACCCAAAATATCTTCGGAGCTTAATATCATTAGGACTGACCGAGAGAGAAGCGAAAATCTACCTCACCTTGTTAACGCGTGGCTTTATGACTGCGATTGAGCTTCAAGAAAAAGTTGATATTCCCAGGACAAAAATTTATGAGATTTTGCAAAAGATGATTAATAGGGGAATCTGTTTAGAAAAGAGGATAGGTAGAAATAAAATCTATGAACCCGTCGAACCTAAAATAGCCTTTCAATCGCTTTTAGAGGTTTTCAAAAACGAGGTAAAAAGAAAAGAAGAAGTAGCCCAGGAACTCATTGAAGTTTGTACCTCCTGTTTTAACGCCAGTAAAGAAATAGGCAATCCTCTCGATTTTATTGAGATATTAAAAGACAAAATTCAAATTCATAGAAAATATGTCAGCGTGGTTGAGTCGACGCGATATGAACTCCTCACGTTCAACAAAGGGCCGTATGCCTGTGATAATCCCCAAAGGCTAAGAGAGCAGCAAATAGCCGAAACCGAATTAATGAAAAGGGGAGGCATTTGCAAGAATATTTACGAAACCTTTGAGATAGAAAATTACCAATGGTTAGTTGAATACATAAAGGAGCAGCAGTTGGATGGTCAGCAGGCAAAGTTGGTTGATTTCCTGCCAATTAAAATGGTCATTTCAGATGGAGAAAGAGTCATGCTGCCATTGGAGGGACGCTCAGGTCAATCTATCGATTTAGTTATGTGTTATATCAATCATAAAGCCTTTGGCAACGCCTGCAAGATATTGTTTGACCATCTTTGGGAAAAGGCGAGAGAGATTGATATTCTTTGGTCAGGCAGGTGAGATGTGCTTAGCAAAAATCACGGCGCAAATATGCCTACTCTAGTTTTAAGATATTCCGTTGTTTGGGCAATTCTATCGGCCAGCGTTATTTTCTTTCCTGAAACTTATCCCCTTAATTGCCAAGTTGATTGCATAAATTAATTTAGAAAATGTAACCGGCCTTTTGTCCAAGATAGATAAAGAAGAAAAAATAAATGAAAGAAAGGAGGCAATAAAATGAAGAAGCTCTTATCTTTGATTTTAATTGCGTCCTTTATTTTTGTTTCTTGGTATTACCTTTTCGGTCAAAGGTTGACCGGAACTATTAAGGGCGAGGTGCTGGATTTAGAGGGAAATCCCTTGGCAGGCGTTATCGTCTCTGTTGAAAGCGTTCAACTATTGGGTAAACGATCTTATGTAACCTCCAAGGAGGGAATTTTTTTCATACCAAATCTTAATCCAGGAACATATGAAGTAACGGCAGAGCTTGCCGGGTTTAAAACGGTTAAGAGGCCAGGAATACTTGTTAGTGCTGATATGACGGTGACAGTTACAATTATAATGGAAATGTCCCCTCTTCAGGAAGAAGTGATAGTTAAAGCTTCTTCACCGATGATAGACGTAGAAAATGCAAAATTTGGCACAAAGCTCGAACTTTCCAAGTTAGAAAATATTCCTTTAAGACGCACCCTAGGTAGCCTAGTTGAAATGGCTGCGGGGGTAATAACCGCGAGCCCGACTGGGGATGCCAGTTATATAAGTGGAGCAAGCGGTCGGTCTAATATCTATGCCGTCGAAGGACTCATAGTAAATGACCCCGTCACGACTGTTCGGCTGATGAAAATCAATTATGATGATATAGAGGAAATAGAAATTATCACAGGAGCCAAACCGGCGGAGGTGGCGTTTTCTAGTGGCGGATATATAAACATTGTGACGCGCACCGGGGGAAACAAATATACATCAACAATTTTTTTCCAGTATACAGATGAGAAATGGCAAAAAAATTTAATCCCTGATGAACAGGTTTTGGCTGTAGGCGGGGCGCCACCAACCTATGATAAATATAATGCTGACATGTCATTTAATTTGGGAGGGCCGATTATCAGAAATAAGTTATCTTTTTTTCTGAATGCGAGATGCTTTGCTCTTCTGCGAAAAGGAGGCTTCCTACCTTTTACTGATCCTCTGGGCAGGTATCATGAGGTTTATGATTATAGAGCTCAGGATAGGTATGGAAGCTTAAAACTTAGCTGGCAAGTCGTTCCTCAATTAAAAATAAATAGCCTGATCGATTACACTCAAGAATATGCCCCTATTGCTTCGACCCCTTATTATACGAGGCCTAAAATTTCTACTTCCAGACAGGATAATGATAGAGGCATCAATTTTTCAAATATTATGCAATGGTATATCAATCAAAACACATTTTTTGAGGCCAGAATGGGTCTCAGTTATCGCAGCACACCATCCTTGCTCCAAAAAGAAGCTGAAGATATGCCCTACTATATAGACAGTGCAACTAATTACCTGTTTGGCTCTTATATTGTTAACCAAAAAGTTGTCAAGTCGCGAGTGAATCCAATAATGTCGCTGACCGCCTTCAGGGAGAACTTTCTTGGCGCTAATCATGAAATCAAAGCTGGATTGGAATACGAATATGTTTATCAGAGGTTTGATTGGTGGAAGAAAAATCCCCTCAACTGGTATTTTTATAATGGAGACCCCCACCGCTATGTAACCACTAACCCGATAATGGGATATATTTCCGCTTATGTCACAGGACAGGAAGAAGGTTCAAATGTAGGGAAAGATGATTTGTGGAGGGTCGCTTTTTATCTAAGAGATAATGTAACTATAGCTAAAAGATTGACGGCGAATATCGGCCTGCGTTATGACGAATCACACGCTTTTAAGCCTAAAATGGTCAAGAAAGGAGTAACAGCACAGCTTCCGTTGGAATGTCCTGGCTTATTTAATACGCTGGTGCCTGATTTATTTTCGCCTGATGATCTTCATATTCCGGCAGTAAAAGATTTAATTGTTTGGAAAGACTTGTCTCCGAGAATGGGGCTAAGTTATGATTTGTTCGGCAACCGAAAGACAGCTCTCAAGCTCTCCTTTTCTAGATATACCGAATTTGTGAATCTTAGTTATATAAACGTCCTTAACCCTTTCGGAATAAAGTCTGTTACCTTCTATTGGTATGATAACAATAAAAATAATAAGCTTGACCTACCGCCCGCCGATAGCTATACGGTGGTAAGTCGCCCAGTTATTGCACCCAATATAGAAGAATGGCGTAAGAAGGTAAACAAAAACTTAAAAGCCCCTTATACTGACGAATACATTGTAGGGATACAGCATGAACTCGCAAAGGATTTCAGCATAGGTCTGAATTATCTCTATAAAAATCGACGGAGGGAGGTTGGGAATGAAGACATTGTTAATCCATTAGATGGTGAAATGTGGATTCCCTACACTGTGAAAGAGCCAGGATGGGATATGAAGTTCGGTACTGCCGATGATAAAGACCTTACCGTTTATATGCTGATCAAAGAAAAGGCGGGAATCCCTTATACCCAATTAACAAATTTGCCTCAGGCCAGCAGAAAATATCAGGCCTTAGAATTTTTGTTTAATAAAAGGATGTCTGATAATTGGCAACTTGGCGGATCCGTAGTTTACTCCAAACTGTACGGCACTAGTTATTCCGGTGGAGGTCCCAATGACTTAGTCAACAAAAAAGATTCGCGCTATACAGATGCTGATCGACCGCTTGTAATCAAAATTTACGGAACCTTTAGACTTCCTTGGGCATTTTATGTCTCGGGATATTACCTTCATTATGACGGCGCCCCTGTTGCCAGAATGTTGACTGTTTATTTCCCTTCTAAATATCAAGGATACACGCCCTATTATGTTAGTGCTACTGTTCAGGCCGAAAAAGCTGGCTCTCACAGAAATCCGGGTACCGATAACTTTGACCTTAGAGTAGAAAAAGAATTTAACCTAAGCACAATTGGCTTATATGGAAGGTTTAAAGTTAGTATAGATATTTTTAATGTGTTTGGAAACACTTCTAAAAACGTATATTGGGTGCCTTCAGGATATATCTATGCAGACGGGCGCTATGCTTCACTTACAACTTATGGCAAGGTTTATGGATTTACTGGGACTCGCTCTTTCCTTTTTAACCTCAGGTATTCTTTCTAAAGGGGCACAATAATGAAAAAAACCATCGTTTTATTTGCGTCCATATTATTTATTAGCATCTACTGTTCAGCGCAGGGATCCTCTCTTAGAGAAGCCTATTATAAATATATCAGTGCCAGAGAAAATTTCAAAGTTGCGTTCAATATAAAGGAGGCGAAAGCAATTAAAGATTTTCGCGAGGCTTTTCAAAAAAGCTATGATGAACTCAAAAACTCTTTTGATAATACTGACCTTAATAATCTGGGCGAGGATGAGCTCTATTATTATATTGTGATCAGTGACATAATTCCCTCTCGAGAAAAAGGTGCCGCTGCTTGTCAACTATATTTAGATAAATTCGCCCAAGGAAAATTCGCACCAATTGTGGCTCGTCAGCTTTTCCGCCGGCTGATTGATCTATGGCGGGTAAAGGAAGCTAAAGAGGTCTTGTCTCGAATTCAGGCCGACTATTTTGATGTTTACTTTGAATACCTTAATCTCATCGCTATGACCGAGCAAAGGCATAATAACTGGAATGGAGCCGTAGAAATCTACAAACACATTTTGGATGAAATAAGTAGAGAGAGCGATCATGTCCCTTTGCCTCATACCCGTATCGCAAGCAGCCTTAATACATTTGTTGATGTTATGAAAGAGGCAGGGAAGGAAAAGGAGGCCAGCGAGCTTTTTAAAGCTGCCTTGCCAAAGTTATCTGCTTCTCCTGATCTTCAAAATAAATTATTAATGTTAATAAATAAGATTGAAGTAAGTGAAGGGAAACAGGCGCCTGAAATAAAAGTTGGAAGATGGATCAATGGGGTCGGCGGAAATTTGCAGGATTTGCGAGGCAAGGTTGTTCTTATCGATTTCTGGGCAACCTGGTGTGGTCCTTGCAAAGCAGCCTTTCCGGATCTTAAAGAAATCCAAGAAAAGTTCAAGGGAAAAGATTTTATTATTTTAGGATTAACAAAATACTATGGTCGTTACGAAAATTTTACGAATCTCAGTAAAGAAGAAGAAGCGAGAAAAATAATTGAAGAATTTGTTCCTAAACATGGCTTGACGTGGCCGCTGGGGATATCTGAAGGAGAGACTCTTTTCCAAGACTTCGGAGTAAACGCTGTACCTACACTTTTTCTTATCGATAAAAAAGGAATGATCAGGCTAAAGTTAATCGGGCACCGCCAAGATAATAAGACTAAACTAATAGACATGATTCGCTTATTATTAGAGGAAAAATAAATTGAAAGAAAAAGATGAATGTTTGCCGAAATCATTGAGGCAATATCATAATGGAAGTTAAAACCATGATATAATTTTCAAGTTTAACTCAAAAAAGGAGGTAGGGACATGAGGACTATTATGGGATTATTTTTTGGGGTACTGCTTATTCTCCCACTGGCGAGTCTTTTAGGCCAAGAATATAACCTAACGGGAAACTGGGAAATAAGTTCGCCAAATGGATGGAAAGCGGAGATGGTTATAGAGCAGGAAGGCACCAAAATTACAGTGACCATGATGGGTAATCAGGGCCCCATAGTGGCTGAGGGTAGTATTGAAGGCAATAAGGTCGTATGGGTTTTCGCCTATGGAGAAAACACAACCACTTATAAAGGGGAGATTACAGATAAGGACCACATGTCTGGCGAAGTTGAGCGAAGAGGGCGTACAGCGCAGTGGGCAGCTGTGCGAAAGTCCTGAATTTGAAACCAATTAGTTGGATGGTCAGCAGGCAAAGTTGGTTGATTTCCTGCCAATTAAAATGGTCATTTCAGATGGAGAAAGAGTCATGCTGCCATTGGAGGGACGCTCAGGTCAATCTATCGATTTAGTTATGTGTTATATCAATCATAAAGCCTTTGGCAACGCCTGCAAGATATTGTTTGACCATCTTTGGGAAAAGGCGAGAGAGATTGATATTCTTTGGTCAGGCAGGTGAGATGTGCTTAGCAAAAAACAAAGCCACTGTCTTTGTTCCTTAACATTTTGGTTTTTTATTATTGGTTTAATTTTATTTTGGTCGAGCGCTTGTTCTTCTTCCAGTCTCGCCCCTTTAGAAAAGCAAGCGAAAATACTTAAAGAGGGAAAGAAGGGCATAACGGAGCTTCTTTCTGAATATCAGTCTATGATAGACAAGAATCCAAAGAACCCTCTGCCCTATGTTCTGGCCGCTTCTGTTTATTGGCGAGAAGAATCCCGACACCTATACGAAAAAGCCCTTGCGATATCACCTAAATATGGACTGGCTCATCTGGGACTGGCGCGATTTTTCATGCGCTATGATAACAGCGAAAAAGCTCTTGAACATTATAGAGAGGCTTTGGCGTCTATAAGAAAGAATAAAGATATTCGTCATGAAGCGTTACGGGCTGCTATCGCCGCGTCAAACTTAGAAGAAGCTGAACAAATGGCGGAAGAAGACGCTGACTTAAAACGGGAGATTGTTAATATATTAATTGATGAGGGGTTTATAGAGGAAGCTGGAAAGCGGCTGTCCCTCTATGGCTTTGACCAGGATGAAAAGCCAGCCTCGGTCTATCTCAAGGGGAGAATGATTTATGCTAAGGGAGAGAAGGATAATAAGCCCGAACTTATTTCTCAGGGCCTGGATATACTTCTTGATTCTTGGAGAATGGATCCTTCGCCTATCTATTTCTATAAGCTTATTTTCCCCAGAAGACCTCTTACCCAGCTTTTGAGCAAAGCCCGGCGTACGGAGGATTTAAAGAAAGTAGTTATAAAAGGGTTGGAAATATATCCAAAGGAATTCTCGCTTTATCCTGAACTATGGAAAATCACTTTTGCCGAAACCAAAGAGAATTATGCTTTAGCCAGGCAATCAGTATCGGGCGAAATTGAAGCGCTATTAAAAAAATATCCAGCTGACCCTGCTCTTTATAGCGCCGCGATAGAGGGTTACAAGATGGTCGATGCGCCCGAGGAAGTAGAAAAGATACAGAAAGCTCTGTTAGAAAAATTTCCTTATTCTCTTCAGGCCCAAATAGTCAGGCAAGCTCTGATTTATCAAGAAAAGGACCTAACTAAGAGGATGGAGCTTTTTGCCAAATTTATCCAAGATTTCCCCAATTATCCATATGCTTACCAAGGATATTTTAAAACTGCGGTGGAACTTAAAATTTCCGACGAGGACCTCCTCAAGTTGGCCGAGGCTTTTCTAATAAAGGATAAAGGAGACCATTCGCTCCAGGCTGTGGTCGAGGAATTTCTTAAAAGAAAGACTTATCTTGACCGCGTTGAGAAATGGCTGGCCGATTCAGGCAAAAATCCCGACCTGATTAACAACGCCTGGGATGTGAGGATACTGAACTTAAAGGCAAGATTACTTTTGTTTCAAGGAAAGGAGGATGAAGCCGAACTAATCTTGAACCGGCTGATGAATCTGGAAGTTGCTGGTCTAAGTAATGTCGATAAGGGAGCGACGAAACTTTACTTGGCTGAAGTATATGAGGCGAAAGGAGATTTCGGTAAAGCTCTCGACTTATATGCCCAGGCTTATGCGCAGAGTCAGCATTATCTGAAAGAAGCAGGAGAGAAATTTCAAAGGCTTTATCGCCAAAAGTATGGAAGCGAGAAAGGAATGGAAGCATTCCTTTCTCGCCATGAACAAATCTATCAATCAGAAGAAGCGGTGGGAACCATTGGCATTGAACGAGGTACCAGGCTAAATGAGCCAGCCCCTGATTTCGAATTAAAAGCAACCAACGGCCAAACCGTCAGGCTATCGTCTTTTAAAGGGAGGGTAGTAATCCTGAACTTTTGGGCAACATGGTGCGGGCCATGCAATCTTGAGTTACCACATCTTCAGGAATTCTATGATAAACATAAGGAACGCAATGATGTAGCTCTTCTGACAATAAGCACAGATGAAAATAAGGCCTTGGTAGAGCCCTTTTTGCGCAAAAAAGGATTTACCTTCCCGGTTTTATATGACGATGGCTTAAGAGCCCAATTTAAAGTAAGAGGAATTCCTACGACTTTTATTATCGACCCCTCAGGCAGGATAAGAGTGCGCATGGTTGGATTTAATCCCAATGAACCTCTCGTTCCCTACTTAGAAAAGCTTGTGAATGAGTTTAGGAATCAAAGATAAGGGAGGTTTTAATTAATAAAAAATCAAAAAAACTGATTTAGGAATTTAGAAATTAGAAATAGGAAAAAAGGAGGTTTAGGAACATGAAAAGATTATTGGTTCTTGTTTTGGGGCTTTCTTTAGTCTTGATTTCCTCAAACTTACTTCTGGGACAAAGGCTGACCGGTGTTATTAAGGGTGAGGTGCTGGATTCGGAAGGGAACCCACTCCCGGGGGTTACGGTAACTGTTGAGAGTCCCCAATTTCTGGGTAAGAGGTCTTATGTAACTTCCCGGGATGGGCTATTTTCTATTCCGAATCTTACCCCGGGAACCTACACCGTAACCGCGGAACTGACAGGTTTTAAAACAGTAAAAAGAACAGGAGTGATAGTCAGCGCTGATATGACGGTGGTGATTACATTGAAAATGGAAATGGCGACTATTCAGGAAGAAATTACAGTAACGGCTCCTTCGCCTATGGTGGATGTGGAGTCGTCAAAGGTTAGCACCAGGCTCGATTCTTCCAAGCTGGAAAATGTTCCCTTGCAACGCAATCTTTATAGTCTGGTGGAAATGGCCGCGGGAGTTGTGGGTGAAAGTACAGTAAGCGATACAACTTCTATAGCTGGCTCAACTGTAAGATCCAATGTTTATGCAGTTGATGGGGTTATGATTAACGACCCGATTACTTTTTCGCGTTTGACGAAAGTTAACTATGACAATATTGAAGAAGTTGAAATTATTACTGGGGCAAAACCCGCCGAGGTTGGTTTTGCCAGCGGAGGCTATGTTAATATTGTTACGCGTTCTGGAGGAAATAAATATACCGGAAGTATTTTTCTGCAATATACAGGGGATGAATTTCGAAAGAATCTAATTCCTGACGAACAGGTTATGGCTGTAGGAGGAAATCCTCCAACTTATGATAAACATAACATTGACATCTCTTTTAATTTCGGCGGGCCAATTATCAAGGACAAGCTGTCATTCTTTTTGAATATAAGACGCTATGAGCTTCTGCAGACGGGAGGATTTGTTCCTTTTACTGACCCGTTGGGTCGATATCATGATGTTTATGATTACGTCGCTCAAGACAGATATGGGAGTTTAAAATTGACGTGGCAAGTAGTTCCAAAGCTAAAAATAAGCGGATTAATCGATTTCACTCAAGAATATAAACCAATTGGACTACCTCCCTATTACACAAGGCCAAAAATTTCGACATACAGACAGGATAACGATAGAGGAATAAATTTTTCTAATATTATTGAGTGGATTATCAATCAAAACACTTTTGTCGAAGCAAAGATAGGTATTAGCTACCGCAATACGCCCTACTTGCTGCAAAAAGAAGCCGAAGATATGCCTTTTTACAGTGACAGCGCCACCAATTACTGGTTTGGTTCCTACACAATTGCGCAAAAATATATCAGGTCACGAATTAATCCCACAGCCACCTTTACTGCTTTCCGAGAAAGCTTCCTTGGCGCTAATCATGAGATCAAAGCTGGTTTTGAGTACGAGCATGCCTATCAGAGGACAGATTGGTGGAAGAAGAATCCACTCCTTTGGTATTATTATAATGGTGACCCTCACCGGTATGTTACAACTAACCCAATTATGGGTTATATCGCTGCTTACGTTACAGGACAGGAAGAAGGTTCAAACGTAGGGAAAGATGATTTATGGAGGATTGCATTTTATGTAAGAGATAATGTCACTATAGCCAAAAGACTGACAGCGAATATCGGCTTTCGCTACGATGAGTCTCACGCCTATAAACCAAAAATGGTTAAAAAAGGAGTAACCGCGCAGCTCCCCTTGGAATGTCCCGGCTTGTTCAACACACTGGTGCCTGACCTGTTTTCCCCCACTGACCTGAATGTTCCGGCAGTAAAGGACCTGATTGCTTGGCGTGATATAGCTCCGAGAATTGGATTGACTTACGACCTATTCGGCAACAGAAAAACAGCCCTTAAAGCTTCCTTCTCTCGGTATGTTGAATATTTATTGCTTACGTCCATTAACTACCTAAATCCCTTCGGGACAAAGTCCGTAACTTTTTATTGGTACGATAATAACAAGAATAATAAACTGGACCTGCCGCCTGTTGATAGCTACACCGTGGTTAGCCGACCAGTTATCGAGCCAGATGTAGAAGGTTGGCGTAAGAAGGTATATAAAGACTTGAAGGCGCCTTATACCAATGAATATATCTTCGGAGTGCAACACGAACTGGCTAAAGATTTTAGTATAGAGCTCAATTATATATATAAAGACGCCAAGAGAATTGTGGAAGACGTAGATATTGTTAATCCCTTGAATGGCGATATGTGGATTCCATATACGGTCAGGGATCCGGGTTGGGACAAGAAATTTGGTACAGGCGATGACAAAGACTTAACTGTCTATATGCTGGCTAAGGAAAAAGCGGGCGTCCCTTACAAGCAACTCCAAAATGTGCCTCAGGCTAAAAGGAAATATCAGGCTTTAGAATTCATTTTCAATAAGCGCATGTCAGATAACTGGCAATTAGGCGGTTCTATTGTTTACTCCAAACTTTATGGTAATTATTTTGGTGGTGGAGCCTCCCCTGTAGGTTATATGAGTTATTATGATAGCCCGAATGACTTGGTGAATAAAGAAAATTCCCGGTTGGATTTTGACCGACCGCTCGTTATCAAAATGTACGGAACAGTTAAGCTTCCTTGGAGTTTTTATTTATCGGGATACTACTCACACTACGACGGCAACCCAATAGCTCGGACGCTATACGTCTATTTTCCATCTAAATATCAAGGCTATACGCCTTATTATGTAAGCGCTTCAGTTACCGGTGAGAGGCAGGGCGACCACAGATACCCTGGCACAGATAATCTCGATTTGAGAATAGAAAAAGAGTTTGACCTAAATAAAATCGGGTTGTATGGAAGATTCAAGGTGAGCATTGATATTTTTAACGTGATGGGAAATACAAGTGATAGTATATCCTGGGTGCCATCGGGGTACATATATGCCGACGGAAGCTATGCTCCATTTACCACCTACGGAAAAGTTTACGGATTTTATGGCACGCGTTCTTTCTTTTTCAATCTACGATATTCTTTCTAAAACCAACTCGATGGGGTGCTATTGATCACACATTTATGGAAGAGGGTGCATTCTTAGAAAAATAAATAGAATTAACTTAAGTGTCTCTTAGCTGCAAATAAAAAACAAAAAAGAATTTGCGAAGGAGATAAGATGAAGCGTCTATTAACAATTATCATAATATTATTTGCTATTTCAATGCCGGCTTTTGCCCAAACTAACTCTCCGAGAGAGGCCTATTATAAGTTCGTCCACGCCAGAGATGAATTGTCGAAGAAATTTCCTATCGGGGAGGAAGCGGGCAGGAAAGCTTTCACGGAAGCCCTTAATCCCTATCTTGCTGAGCTAAAAGCAGTGGCCGAAAAAGCTAATTTGGATGAGTTGCGTGAAGACGACCTTTTTTATTGTGGCATAATAGCCAGCTTTACCTCGCTGGAAGAAAAGTCGGTTGAGTCATTTAAGCTCTATCTAAAGCGTTTCCCCAGAGGGTTATTTGTTTCTTTAGCCTCGCGTGAATTGCTTAAAAGGCTTGCAATGATGGACAGGATGGAAGAGGCCAAGGAGCTCTTGCCTCGCCTTCAAGCTGATAACCTTGATGCCTATTTTGAAGGTATTAGCTATATCGTTTGGGGTTATCAAGGCAAGAACGACCTTGCTGCTGCTCTCGAAATGTATCAAATGATTCTTAACGAGACAGTCCGTCGCAGCGGTTTCGAACCATTGCCCACATATCGAATTGCCAGACTTATTCCTTCTATGGCGGAGATCATGAAAAAAATGGGGAAAGAAAAGGAGGCCGTTGAGATATTTCAATCAGCTCTGCCGAAACTTTCCGCCTCCCCCGAGATTCAAAAGCAAATAGCCACAGTTATCCAGGGAATGGAGATAATTGGCAAGCCGGCACCTGAATGGAACATAGATAAATGGGTAAATGGCGAAGGTAGGAAGCTTTCGGAAGTTCGAGGGAGGGTAGTCCTTATAGATTTCTGGGCAACTTGGTGCGGACCATGTATTGCCGCCTTTCCAGACTTAAAAGAACTCCAAAATAAATTCAAAAACAGAGGCCTGGTTATTGTGGGTTTAACTAAGTATTACGGCCAATATAAGAACATGAGGAACTTGAGCAAGGAAGAAGAAGTAAAAAAAATAGAAGAAGATTTTGTAAAGGAGCATGCTCTCACCTGGCCCCTGGGAATAGCTGAGGGCGATAGGCTGTTTCAGGATTACGGGGTTACCGGCCTGCCCACAGTATTCCTTATTGATAAAAAAGGAGTGGTAAGGCTAAAAATCATTGGCCACAATGAAGATAATAAAAGCAAATTAGAAAATATGATTAGTCTGTTGCTTGAGGAAAAATAAAAGAGATTATTTAGTTTTACAGCGTAACCTATCAAAGCGAATCGATAATGAAGCGGCAATGTTTTCATATCAAAATGGGAAGCTAAGGACTTGTTTATTAAAATGCATATTCCAAAGGAACCCGGCCGGGTATTCCGACAGAAGCCAGCCACTAAGATCCAAAGAACATGCCTAACGTCTCTACGCTGCGACAAATGGCCGGCTCCGTTCGGCTTCGGTGGCCGGAATCATTGGAATGCACATCAAAAAATGAAGAAATAAAAATTCTTATGGAGAGGTATAAATGATGAGAACCAAAGCGGTGGTACTTATATTTCTCCCTTTTTTAATTACAGGCATAGGTTTTGGCGAAGAAAAGAACAAAGATGATGTTATTACTTTGAGAATCATTGCACCAGAAAGTGGTTTAATAAAAGGAAGACCGAATATAGTTAATTTTGAGATAGAAATAAAAAGGCCATATCATATTAATTCTGAACAGCCCCAAGGTGATTATTTGATACCGGTTTCTCTATCCTTTAATCAGAATGAGGGAATAAAAATTAAAAAAATTACCTTCCCCAAACCAACGTTTAAAAAGTTCAGCTTTTCCGATTCGCCCTTATCTATTTATGAAGGGACTGTGGCCTTAACAATCGATGTGTCCGTGGGCGCCACATACAGGAAAAAAGAGGTTATTTTATCGGGCACATTTCATTATCAAGCTTGCGATGAAGAATCTTGTTTGCCGCCGACGGACTTACCTTTTGAATTTAATCTCAAGATAAAATAAACTCCCTACGCAATTTATCGGCAAACTTTATGACTGAAAAAAGACAATTGATTCCTTATGATAGTATTTCTGTTCAATATAAACTCAGGAGTGGGCATAGATAGTTAACTCAGCCTAAATACATCGGAACAAAAACTGGCATGGCCCGAATCTATCAGCCTGCCAGAAAAAAGGATTGCGCTATAAATAAGGGCGGGAGGGTAAGTAAATAGACCTTTGTGGGGGCGCCGCTTTAGCTCAGTGGACAGAGCGACAGACTGAAATGCGTTTTATAAATGAAGAGCAGAATTATTGAAAAGGCTAATAATTCCCTTTATTATCGATAAGTTATCATTGTTTCTGATTCAGATTCTGTTGGTCGATTTGAGGTCTTTTTAGCTATCTATGGGAAACTATTTGGACGCGAAATTTTAGTAAAATAATGGAGCTTCTGAATAAAGAAGGAGGTTATAATGGTTAAAGAATCAAACTCAAGCTACGGACTGGATGCGATATATTGGCTAAAAAAATAACAGCGCCATAATTAAAAAAGCAATAATAATAGTTCGATGGCGTATTGCCAATGATTACGGCCATCGAATCTAAATATAAGGGGCCATCTATTGGAGCCTAGCGAGACTGGGCATGTTCTTAGTATCTTAGTAGCCGGCTTCCCTCGTAATATGCACCAAAAATCATTTTTTCAAAAATTTCTTTCATAAAGCGTAACTCGTTTTTTGCTATTTTTGTCATCAGTATTTATAACTTTTTCTCCTAAGATAAAGCCTTTTTCAGGGAAAAATAGAACCATCTTAAATCCATGCCTCTCTTCGAGTTTCGCCAAAGATGAGTAAAACGAATACTCGAATCCAAGCTTTCCTTTAGAGAAAGTCTTGACATCTTTTTTGAGTCTGACTATATTTAAGTGTTACGAAAAAAAAATAATTAATACTAAATAGAAACGAGCTCAATAAAAGGAGCATCAATGAAAGGAAAAAATGGACTCAAGCTGGGGATTCTGATTATTTCAGTAATTTTGATCGCACTTCCTTTATCACCCTTCCCAAATTATCTAAATTCTGAAAGTGATGGAGATCAAGAAAAGAAGGTAGAAACAGCAGAAGAAGTCCAGACTGGAGACTCAAGAAAATCAAAATCAGAAGGGGCTGAAGAAGCTGAAAGACGCTTAAAGGAAGAGATCTTCCATCCCCGGGAAGAAATTATTGTCACGGCGACGATGACTCCCAAGGCAATAAAGGATTGTACAGTGACTGCCTCTGTGGTTATTCCGCAGGAGCTTAAAGCTCTCCATGTTACCAACGCCATGAATGCCCTGATGTTTACGCCAGGAATTTTTGTGATGAGAACCGGCGATTTTGGCCGGGCTGATATCGAAATTCGAGGTTTGGGACAACGGGGCCAGCGAATCGGCGTTATGGTTGATGGTCGGCCCGAAAAAATGGGCCTTTTCGGCTGTGTCGTTACTCAGACTTTTCCTTTTGATAATGTGGAAAGAATAGAGGTCGTTCGAGGCCCGGCATCAGTTCTTTATGGCTCCGATGCCCTGGGCGGAATGGTCAACATCATTACTCACACGCCCCAGAAGGGGTGGGAAACAGAGGCTCTTGGTTCCTATGGAAGCTTTGATACCCGACGCTTCACCCTCCGCCACGGAGCCGGCTTTGAGCGCTTCGGCTATTATTTGACTTTTGATGACAGCCGAAGCGATGGGCATGTGGCTAATTCGGCCTATGCTGGCCGAAGTTTTACCGGCAAAATTTACTCCCTCTTTGGCCAAAGCTGGCGTTTGACTCTTAACGGAAAATATTATGATGGCAAAAAATATGAACCCCTTGTTACCTATACCACCCCGCCATCTGAACTCTGGAATGACTATAAGCGCGGTGGCTTCGATTTAACCTTGAGTTATCAGTCAGGAGGCCAGGAGTTTTCCCTGAAAATTTATACGGATCTTGGTCATCATGTTTTTTCTGATGGCTGGAATTCCCGCGACCACGTTTATGGTGGCGTCTTGCGATACACCTTGACCAACTGGAAATATAACGAATTGACCTTGGGAGCCGACCTCCGCCTACTCCAGGGTAAAAGTTACAATTTCCCCGCTGGCCAGTGGGATAAAAATGAGGGCGGCTTTTTCCTTCAAGACCATTTTGTCCTGAAAAACAGATTAATTCTTAATGGAGGCTTCAGGGTTAATCGCGATTCAAGCTACGGCTGGGAATTTGTGCCCAGTGTCGGAGCCATTTTTCTTTTAAACGAGAGAACCTCTTGCCGCGGCCTTATTAGTAAAGGTTTTCGCTCGCCGCAGCTCAGTGAGCTTTATCTTTATCCAACCTCTAATCCTGATTTGCAGCCAGAAAGAATCTGGAATTATGAGCTTGGCTTTTCGAGAAAATTCTGGACGGGTTTTAATTTCGATTTGACTTTGTTTCTGATGAAGGGAAGAGACCTGATTCAGCTGGCGGTTAATCCCAGTCCGCCGCCAAAATTTAAATTAGCTAATCTTGGCCAGTACAAGGCTAAGGGCCTCGAGGCTTCGTTGAGAGGTCAGATAACCGGCTCTTTGATGGCCTCAGTTTTCGTGACCTATCTAGAACCCGGCGAAGAGACAATCGGCAAAGCCAAGCAGAAGTATGACCTTTCTCTGATTTTTAAAAAGGGTCGAATTTTTTCCTCTTTGATGGCTCAGTATGTAACTGACTATTATGCTGGTAACAATAAGACAAATCGGCTGTCTTCTTTCTTTCTGCTCAACGCCAAAATGGATCTTGACCTGAGCCGCTATTTTGGCCTGTTTCTGGCTATCAACAACATTCTGGACACAGATTACAAAATTTATGTCAATTTGCCCGGCCAGGCTGCCGGTGCCTATCCCATGCCAGGAAGGTCAATCCACTTTGGTCTCAGGATTAAGCCTTGAAGTCACCGGCAGAGATTTTAATTGGCGGTTTATTCGTAGCCTTGGCTCTGGCTCTTCCCGCAGCCTTCCATCTCGTCGGTCTGGGAAGCGCCTTCTTACCGATGTTTTTCCCCATAATTTTATCTGGCTATCTTCTGTCGGTGAGAATTTCCTTAGGTGTCGCCCTGATTTCACCGCCCCTTTCAGCTTTGCTTACGGGTATGCCACCCCTTTATCCACCAATTGCCTTCATAATGATGGCCGAAGGAGTAGCCCTCGTGGCCGGGCCTTATCTTTTCTATCAGAAATTAAAATTTAATCTCCGGCTTTCTCTGGGGCTGACCGTATTAGGAGAAAGGCTGATTCTCCTCTTATCCATACTCATAATTTCGAAATGGCTCAGACTGCCAGGAGTGATCTTAGGGTTCTCTTCTTTGATTAAAGGCCTGCCTGGCCTAAGCCTCATTTTTATAACTATCCCGCCCCTGGTGCTTAAACTCAGGGAGAAAATGGAAGCTTCGCCTCTCCTTGGTCAGGGATAAACTGTCATGCTCAAGCGGAGAGAATATTTTGAGAAAATTGCCTCTGAATGGGAAAGAGAACATGAAAACGCCGGAGCCAATTGTGGACTGGCTGAGCTCACTAATCGATTCGACCTTCAGCCAAGAGATAAAGTTCTGGATGCGGGCTGTGGCTCGGGGAGATTACTGCCCTATTTACTGAAAGCTGTTGGTCCAGCTGGTCTGGTGGTGGCCGCTGATTTTGCCTTCCAGATGGTCGCTCGGGCCAGAAAGAAATACGCTGCGCCCAACCTGATTTTTCTTCAGGCTGATGTTATAAGAATGCCTTTAGCTAATAATTTTTTTAACCGGATAATTCTTCTGGCCCTTTTTCCTCATCTTCCGGAGAAAGCTCAGGCTCTCAAAGAGTTTTATCGCCTGCTCAAACCCGGCGGTAAAATTTTCATTGCTCATACAGCGAGCCGAAATGAGATTAACAAATTTCATGGCCGCCTGGTTTATCCGCTCTGTGAAGATTTTTTGCCCGAAGAGGAGGAGATGAGAAAGATTATTCTCTCAGCCAATTTCGAGCCTATTGAGTTTGTTGATAATTCGAATCTTTATTTGGTGGCCGGCCGAAAGAAGTGAAGAAGCCCCTTTTTTCTCTTGACCCGAGAGTCAGAATTATCTGCCTCGCAGTGTCTCTGACTTTTGTTCTCAGTACCTTTTTCCCTCATGCTTTCTGGAAATTTGGACTCTTTTTGCTCTGCCTCCTGGCTGTTTTTTATTTGATCAGCCCGAAAAGTGCCAGAAGCCTTAGAAATTTTCTCAGACTCAGCCTGTTTCTTATTTCCCTTTTATTTTTCCTCGTAGCCGTTACTCTCATTTTTTCGCCTGAAAATTTCAGGAACAGGCTGGTGAGTAGCCTCGATTTAACCATGAAAGCCTTTCTTGTTTCGGTTTCCATCTTCGTATTTATCCTTGATGGCGATTTTGCCGATCTCATCAAAGGTTTTTATCTTTTTCATCTGCCCTCAGGCTTTCTGGCCATGCTGACTTTTGCCTATCGTTACTTTATTCTTCTGCAGGAAGAATTCCTCTCTATCTTTCGAGCCAGGATTTCTAGGACAATAAAAAGGAGGCCCCTCCTGGAGGAAATGAAAATTACAGGATCGATCCTTAACCAGTATTTTCTCAGGTTATTTGAGCGAGGCGAAAGAATTTATGCGGCCCTCCTGAGCCGGGAATTTCAGGGCCGGTTGGATTTTCTGATAAATTTCAAATTAAGAAAGAGTGATTATTTATTTTTGCTTTTATTCAGTTCAGTAGTAGCCGCCATTAAGTTTATATAGGCGAATAAGCCAGGCTACCTGGATTAATAACCGAAGATAAATAAAGAGTTATAAATCGTGAAAAGAGTCGCTCTGGAAGTCAATCACCTTTCTTATACCTTCCCTGATGGCACTTTAGCCCTGAGGGACATCAGCTTTTCGGTAAAGGAAGGGGAAAAATTGATGATTATCGGACCAAATGGGGCTGGTAAATCCACCCTTCTTCTTAACTTTAACGGATTACTCAGCGGAAAGGGGGAGGTTAAAATATATGGAGAACCAGTTACCAAAAAAAAGTTAAAAAAAATAAGAAGTCAGGTTGGCTTGGTCTTCCAGAATCCAGAGGACCAGCTCTTCATGCCCAAAGTTATGGACGATGTGGCCTTCGGTCTTTTTGATCGTGTGGCCAATCGAGAGGAAATTGAAAGCAAGGTAAAAAAAGTTTTAAGGGACCTCGGCCTGGAATCTCTGGCTGAAAAATCGCCCCATCAGCTTAGTCTGGGTGAGAAGAAAAAAGTTTCTTTGGCTACAGTCCTGGTTCTTGAACCAGAAATTTTAATCCTGGATGAACCCACATCGGGGATAGACCCGAGTTGTCGCCGCTGGCTGATTAATTATCTCGAAAAAACCGACCGGACTACGGTCGTAGCGACCCACGATTTAGATTTAGCCTGGGAGGTCGGGCAAAGGATGATAATCATGGATAAGGGCGAAATTTTGGCTCAAGGCACGAAGGAAGAGATTCTGGGGAACAAAGATTTGCTTGAACAGCACGGCCTGGAAGTTCCCCTCCTTTATTTTCTTGAAAAATTCAACGCTCGAAGTGGATGAAAAACTTCAGATTATGTCTTTTCCGGTAGTTGTAAAAATCAAGCGGCCATGCTTCACCCGACGCTGGCTGAGGAGCTTATTGGCGACTTTTTTGATCTCGCCTGCTTTACCCTTCAGGATTATGGCTTCGAGGCAATTATGTTTATCCAGATGAACATGAGTTGAGCTTAATATTAAGTGATAATATCCATGCTGAATAGAAGTCAGGATTTCAGGAAGCTCTCGGCTTTCATGGTCGAAGACAAGACTAAGGACAGCCACGACTTCTTTCTTTTCGTCCTTCCATTCTTCCTCTACTAACTTATCCCTGATCAGGTCTCGGATGGCTTCGGAACGATTCTCATAACCATTTTTTTTCATCCACTGGTCAAATTGCTTGGATAATTCAGCTTCCAGGGAAATGCTGAATCGAATTACTCTTTCCATGCCTTTAAAATTAAGCCAAACCTCATCCCCTGTCAATCAAAACTGGTTCCGCCCTACCCATTTACCCCATTTCCACCCGTCCAAAATGGTGTCATCCTGCCTGTTTACCCTATTTGTACTCCCTATTTAGCATGGCCATCGTATTATTCAAAAAAGGGCGCCATCCCACCTATATACCTCATTTCCCCCCCCATGTTGGTGACGCGATACTTATTTATCATATTATCTTAAAATCGCTATACTTGCCAGAGGGCAAAATAATTTCGCCCAGGTTTTCTCATGAGGCAATGAATCATTTTTGTATATCCTAAATAAGGCAATCTGATGACTTGATATTATTTTTTATTTTTTCTCGATAATTTATAAAGATAGCGAATTAGAATGGAAAAAGTTTTAAGCGATTTAAGCGAAATGAACATCAATACGTTTTGGAGAGGACTATTAGAGCAACCTTCGGACCTCGATTGAAGAATTAATGAAGAACAGTTACAATGACTTAAGCCTGAGTATTAAACGAAAAAGCATTCTGAGGACTAACGGTTAAGTGTTTTCCTCCACGAAAGGCTTAATATGGCGACATAAGACTTGATTCTGGCAGCCTTTTATAGTCCTTTTATGTTATTTTATAAGTAATGCTATTCTTGATGATCTCGCGCTCACATGCGCAGATGTGACGATGCCAAAATGGTCATATTGATGTTCACAAACTTTACCGCCAACGATGTAAGGAATATGCTTGATATTCTTCCCGCTTAATGGAAGGTGTTGACGGCGAGCTCCTTGGCAGAAAGCTATTGGAGAGAAATGATATATAAATGCGGGAAAAAGCGGTATGAAGCCTTGGCTGTGTGGCTGGATAAGGACTTTGAAATTGTCGGCACAATTATCGGCAATAAGAGGGGAGGACAGTTTGTGGTCCAAAAAGGAGGATGGTGATGGAATATAATATTCACAAGAAATATATCATGACAGCTTTCCTGCTTGTTTTTCTCGCCAAGGAATATGGCTGGGCGCAAGTGGCAAAGAGGCTTGTGCCGGAAACAACAGTGAAAAAAGAGCTGTTGAAAGGGCATAAAATAGCCCGAGGCTGGGAGAAACTTTCGATTATTCGCATCATTCCACCCGAGGATGAAACCCGATATTCATGGGGCAATCCTTCGGACCTGGCGGTTTCGGAAAGCGGTGAATTATATGTCGTTGATAACTACGCCAGTACAATAACGGTTCTGGACGAGAACGGAAATTTCCTTCGAACAATTGGGCGACCAGGACAGGGGCCGGGCGAGTTCGAACATCCGTTGCGGATTGAACTAGCCGAAAGAGATGCCTTATACGTAATGCAGGGGGGGCGGATTACAAAAATCGATACCCGCGGCGCTTTCCTCGACCTTTTTCATCTCTTTTTACCCATAGACGATTTTACGGTCATCAGCGGGCGGTTGTATGCGAACATAATTCTTAGACCAGGAGCGCCAGAAAATGCGATTATCGGTGTCCTTGACAGCCGGGGGAAACAAGTTTTTTCTTTCGGGGAGCCTCTGCCCGTGCCAGGTCTGAACCTGAAGGATCAGGCTGCGGTTTTGGCCTCGGACGGCACTTTGCTGTACGTGGCTTTCAGGCATCATCCCCTGATACAAGTTTATGATGAACGTGGAGCGATCGTTAAAGAAATCAAGATTAATTTGAAGATTCTGGAGAAAATCGAAAGATTGGTTCGTGACCCAGCTTTTACGGGGCTAAAATATAACCCAAGAGCTGCCCCGCGTCTCCCCCGGGTAATCGCGGCCGTCTCTGTGCACGATGATAAAATATATGTCCTCCTGCATCTTCCGCGGATAGAAATCCTTTGCCTGGATAAGAACGGAAAGTTGATTCATCATTATTATTGCAATGAGGTTGACGATATCATGAATTATGGCTACGGACTTGGGGTCAGAAGGATCGGTGAGGCAAATAGATTCTATCTGGCCGATTCACCCCGAGGGAAAATCTTTATTCTTGAAACAAAAAATATGAAGGAGCTGAGGCGATGAGGAAAGAGCGTCTCATCGCATGTTTACAATATTGATAATATTAGTGACGCCATACTCATTGACCATATTTTAATTAATCATGTAACATCACCATTTATCTTCGGCCGTTATTCGCATTAAGATTTTTATTAAAAAGCCAATAAGGTTCACCAAGATTTGAACTAAGATAGCCAGCGTCTTGCCTGAGGATGAGGATTGCGCTATAAATAAGGGCGGAATAGGTGAGTAAATAGGCCTTTGTGAGGGCGCGCCTGTAGCTCAGTGGACAGAGCGACGGACTCCGGATCCGTAGGTCGCAGGTTCGACTCCTGTCAGGCGCGCTATTTTGTTGGTCTCATTTTCTGGCGGATAATCTCGAGAAATTCTCTGGCAGGGAAAATAACCCAGAGGATGAAAATCGCTAGCCCTATCAGCCAGATTAACCAGCTAAGGAAGTCCATAACCCACCACCTTAATAATCACCTTAATCTCGGCTGAATTGAGGGAGCTCAATGGCCTCGCGGCCGATAGCCATAAAAAAGGCGCCTTATTTTCCATTTTCCTTTCAACCAACCAACCAACCAACCAACCAACCAACTAACTAACTAACTAACTAACTAACTAACTAACTAATTAATCATCCCTCCTTCTATCTGCCTTCCCACCTACTGTCCATCCTACGATTCATTCATTGATTCCAAAAACTAACCAAGCACCTTCTTTTTTCCCGCCTTCTTTTGTCACCCGCCGACTCTCCTTTCCCCACAGTTTATCTGGGTTAAAATTAATCGTAGGCGAGGCGGGCCAGGCCGCTAACAAAATAAATTAGCATTGAGCCCAACGCCAGATAAGCGGCAACCTTCGTCCAGCCTAAGCCGCCGAGAAAAATAGCGATTAGAAAAATTGCTAAGGAAAGGAAAAAGATAGAAAGGGCTAATTTCCCTTTTTTCGACCGAGGCAGAATATAAAAAGGAAGACCAGAAGATAGCTCCTCGACCGTTGGTTCGAAGGCCGCCCTAATCTTTAAAGATTGGGTATTCTTCCTAGATAGAAGGCTGATAAGAGGGGTAATAGCTAAGGCCGTCCCGGCGCTGAGAAAAGTGGCGATGGTCGTCCGGTTAGGATGATGAGCAAATAGACAAAAAACGCTCAGCCCCCCCATGAAAGCGCCGCTAAGATAACCAGCAAAGGCCGCCCCTGTTGTTGTCCGGCGCCAGAAAAGCCCATAAATAATAGCCACAATAAAAAGAGGCATATCCATGATGCCGATGACCAGAAGATAGGCATTAACTGCGCCGAGCTGGCGAGCATACAGCGAGAAAATAATCATCAGCAGGCCGATGAGCAGAGTTATGGCTCGAGCTATTAGAAGAGTAGTCTTCGCTGAAGGCGGCGTTTTTTTCAACCGGGCGTAGATATCACTCGTAAAAAGAGTGGCCGTGGAATTGATATTGGAGCTGATAGTCGACATCTGGGCCGAAAGTAGGCCGCAGAGAATCAGGCCAAAAATTCCTGTGGGGACGAACCTGGTCAGCATCTGAGGAATAACTGAATCAGCGACTTGAATATTAGGGTCGACGGCTCTGGCCGCCAGCCCGGGTAGATACCAGAGCAGGGCAAAGGGAGTAGTTTGAATCCCGGAAAGCACCAGCCCTTTGGCCACGCTGCGCACGTCGCGACCAGAAAAGGCCCGCTGCAACATGCCCTGGTCAGTGCAAGACCATTGCAGCCCTAAAAGAAAAATAGCCAGGATAAAAGCCCAGTTAAGCTGGCCAGATTGAGGGACGAGCTCAAGATGCGAAGCCGGCAACTGGCTGGCTAAGCCCTTAAACCCGCCGGCCGCTCTCATAATTAACGGGAAAAAGACCAAAGCCCCAAGGAGCATCAGGCTAAATTGGAGAGTATCGGTCAGGGCCACAGACCACATGCCGCCAGCCGTCGTGTAGATGATAGTGATAACTGAAAAAATAAGCGCCCAAAGAAGATATGATTCCTCCCCAGATTTAGTTATAACTATGGCCGCCGTCGCTCCCGTATAAAGGACTATCCCCAGCCAAAAGGAGAGCCGGAGAATCCACAGGGAGGCAATGAGCAGCCGCATCGAGCGGCCATATCTTGTTTCCAGAAACTCAGGAATAGTCCGAATCTCGAGCCGCCGCAGAATGGGGAGGACAAAGAGCCCAGCCATGACCAACGCCATATTGCCAGTCCAGGTGTGCCAGACAATGGAAATTCCTTGCTCATAAGCTTTGCCTGCCTGGCCGATAAAACTGTAAAGGTTAACGTTCGTTGCTGTGAGCGCCGCAGCCAGAATAAAGGGAGGGAGCATCCGGCCAGCGACAAAAAAATCATCGGGCTTTTCCACCCATTTAAAAAAGACTGAGCCGAAGAAGAAAAGGAGAGCCAGGAAAGCTACTAAGATAATAATATCAATCCCAGCCATGGCTCAAACCGGTGAGGTTAAAGATTCCTCTTTTCAGCTCAAGATGTCAAGTGGGGGAACGGCCAATTTCATCTATCTTGTTTAGAATCCAACTGGTCACATCACGATGCCGAAATTCTCTTTTAGCCCTGCAGCCTTGCCGCGATAATTTGGCGAACATAATATCAGAGCTCGATTCGGAATAAAAATCGCAATAAAAAGCTATAACTGTTCCTAATTAGATTGGTTGTTCCCGATTAAGCAGTGTCTGTCTTATACGAATGTTAGTTTTGAGGTAGCTTGATTCGGTCAAATAGCTTCTATTAAAGTTTCTTTCATTCCTATAGGCGTGCATAAGCATGTTATATAATATTACATAGAAAATTAAATATTGACATTGATTGTAATAAAATATAAATTTAAGGACGAGGCAAAACCAGCTGTATATAAGTAAAGAATCGAATTAAGCGCCCTGATAAGATTAGCCTTGTCTTGGCGTTATTTATAAGGGAGGCCAAAATGACTATTACTCAGGAAGAGTTAGCCCGCAGGTTGCGCGAGGCGCGGGAAAAAGCCGGCTTTACGCAAGAGCAGGTGGCCAGAGCACTCGGTCTTGTCCGGCCGGTCATAGTCCAGATTGAAGCTGGAAAGCGCAAAGTGTCGAGTCTCGAGCTTGTTTCCCTGGCGCGCCTCTACGGTCGGTCTCTCCACAGCTTCTTTGAGGAAGTTTTGGAATCCGATGGAATTTCTTACATCTGGCGGGCCATCCCTGAAGCCCGCCAGCAACCAAAAATCCAGCGAGCTATCGGCCGAGGATTGGAAACTATTAATTCCATACTCCAGCTTGAGAGCAAGCTCGGACTTTCTCGTCTAAGATCGCTACCTTCGACTATCTACCTGAGGAAAGTTCAGACAAAGCTCGAGGCTATCCAGCATGGAAGGGAAATTGCTGGCCAGGAAAGAGGCCGCCTTAAATTAGGAATAGCCCCTATACATGATCCGGTTGCCATCCTTGACAGTCAGGGCATATTAATCCTTGGATTGGATTTACCGCCTGGAATTTCCGGATTTACCTTCTGTTCTGGCCAAGCCATCATTTGTGTTATAAATGTGGCTGAGCCTCTAGTTCGCCAGCGTTACTCTATTATCCATGAATACTGCCATGTGCTCTGTGATTTGAACGACCTACCTGGCATTGTTTCCAGAAGCGAGAGGGGAAAGGAGTTGAGAGAAATAAGGGCTGATGTCTTTGCGGCCAATTTTCTGATGCCTGAAGAAGCGGTTCAAATGTTTTTGGCATCTCGGGGCAAGAGTATAACATCGAGGGCAAAAACTCATGTTTTGATTGAGGAGGAAATTGTCAGTTATGAAGCCAGGCGGACCGAGCCGGCTACCAGAATTAATTATATAGAAGCTGTTCAGATGGCCAATCATTTTGGCGTCAGCGTTGAGTCTGTTATCTGGCGGCTCAACGACCTTAAATTAATTAGCGAGAAAGAGAAAAATGATTTATTGGAAAAAGATAAAAGCGAATGGGGTAAAATCCTTAAAAAATATTTGAGCAAGCAACATCCGCTTTCTATGGGCAAAAATAAAATTATCTATCAGAATGCCCGCATGCATCTTTTGCGTCTGGCCATAGAAGCTGCCAGGAAGGCACTGATAAGCCGAAGGAAATTGATTGAATTATTAAAATTGTCCGGCCTGGCAGAAAAAGATATTTTTATGTTTCCAGAAGCCCGCAGGACCTGAAATTTAGCCGGGATTCAGAGTGAACGAAAGGGGGAAAATTTTAGTAGCAGATTCAAATGCGATTATTGATTTAATTAAGTTAGACGTTCTCGGTTTTATATGTAAATTGCCAGGCTATAGATTTTTTATAGTTAAAGAAGTTTACCATGAAATAACTCGGCCAGAACAGAAAAGAATATTGGATGTTGCCATAAATAACCGGCTTGTATCTTTAGTGTCTCTGACTGAAATAGAAGAATTGCAATTGTTTTCCGGTCTTTCTTTAAGCTTAGATGCGGGAGAAGCTGCTTCTCTTGCTTATGCTTATTATCATGAGGCCTATTTTTTATCAGATGAAAACAACAGCGCTTTTAGGCGTGAGGTAAAGAGGACTATTTCTGAAAAAAGGCTAAAAAGAACTTTATGCTTATTAGTTGAAGGAATTTCTGAAAGTCTATTTTCTTTATCAAACCTGAAAAAAAGAATAGAAGAATTAGAGACTAAGGCCGTTACACCAAGAGATTTGAATGACATAAAGCATTTTAAACATATTCTAAAAAAGCTTGAAAAAATGGTCTGAGTATTTTTCTACTTAGATAGCAAATATTAAAAAATAATCGTAACTATGTAGCTGGTGTGGATATAAACATTTGCAACTTGACCCGAGGAGATTAGCCCTCTTAGACGCTCTTTTTAAGACATTTATCCCAAAAAGTGGAGGTAGTTGTCCACCTTGGCTAAATGGCGGAAGAAGACTTTTTTGCAAGGATTGCTAACAGTGCATATTCCGAGAGAATCAGGCCGATTATTCCGACAGAAGCCGGTCACTAAGATAGAATGGACATACCAAGCGTTGCTACACTTCGACAGACGGCTGCTTTCGTTCGGATTCGGTGGCCGGAATCACTGGAATACGCAAGCTATGGCTTGGTTTTTGCGAGTGATGCTGGGAAGGGGTAGTTTTTCCATAAAATAGCCAGTACCATTATCCCTTTTACATCAAGTTTATGTATTGATAGCCTGATACACAAATTAATTAGGATAGAATCTGCGACACTTATAATAAATTTCAAGTTTTCTCCAAGCAGTAGAAAGCAGATTTTCTATTAAGAGATTCGGTGGCCATGTCCTAAGTGTGGATAGCTTCTTTTGGCATATGACATGCGCCGGAGCGGGCCCAGCGTCATTTGCAGCTGAAATATCCGCTGCTCGTACTAATTAGCGAGCCCCCCCGCCACCAGAAGAAGAACCTGAGCTGGTTGAGGGGGGCGACGGCGCTAGAAGAGGTGTCTCCATATTTTTCCCGTATTTTCTTATCTTATCTGGCCAGTTTTTTGCGGCCCAGAATCACCAGGTTTTTTATAAGCTCTACTGCGGTCATTATGGCGATAAAAAGCAGCAACGCAGTCAGACCCACCTTGATTTTCGGCAGCAGCTCGGCCGGCACGTTAATGGCAAACAGGTTGTCAAACGGCTGACGCAGCAGCAACCCGATCAGAACCAGAGATACGCACTTGGAAACAACATCAACCCAGCGGGAGCTAGTTAATAGCTTTATGAATAGACCGAAGGTGGCGGCGGCGAACATGGCGATGATGATAAGAGAAATCCGGCGGCCTGGCTCGGGCATGAAGATGGGTCTTGGCTCTTTGAAATTCAGGCTGAAAAGAAAAATGGTCTGGAACTTAGCATAGAGCCACAGAGCAAAACCGGTCAGAGCCAGCATAACCGTCATTCCAATCAGAATGCCAATCCGCCTGAGCAGGGCCGTTCCTTCCGGGGGCTTTATTTCCTCAAGGTCAACCGTGAACCTGGGCCAGGGAAGTCTGATGTCCTTTCCGCTCTGAGTGATGAGGTAAAGCACCAGGGCCACGATTCCCAGGTCGGTCAGGAAAGCTGTCGGCAGGTACAGGATGGCCTCGGCCACACCCAGTCTTGGAAAATATAAGAAGGGGAAGACCACGAAGCTTTCTTTGAAGATGACCGCGGCGATGGTGAAAAGAAAATGGATTGAGAACAGAAGTCCTGTATACCGAAATAGGAACCGTTTCTGTTGC
>Ga0209102_1000210_pt1 | contig 40522 bp, 42 predicted proteins | sample ConPoolayeHmetaG_FD_185483 | JGI IMG/M metagenome (GOLD analysis project Ga0209102, IMG submission 185483) | Hot spring microbial mat communities from California, USA to study Microbial Dark Matter (Phase II) - Cone Pool mat layer H metaG... ...
TCTCACCCCCTTTCCTTAAAATTGACTTGTTAAATTGTAAATTGGCATAATCACCGCAATAATCAAAAACCCAACACCGATTCCCAATATAATCATAATAAGAGGTTCGATGGCGGTTGTCAAGCCCTTTACCGCTGTTTCTGCTTCTTGCTCAAAATAGGCAGAAACTCTACTCAAAACTTCATCTAACTTCCCGGTCTCCTCCCCAACGGCAATCATTTGTGGCAAAATCGGAGGAAAAGTTTCTGTTTGCGCCAAAGCCATTGCTAGCCCGAAACCTTTTTCCACTTCTTTGCCAGCGTCTTCAACCGCTTTTTCATAAATCACGCTTCCTAAGGAACGACGGACAATCCGCAGAGCATCAACAATTAAAATTCCTGTTCCCACCAAAAGACCTAATGTTCTTGTAAATTCAGTCAGCATTTTCTTCTGGCGCAAATTTCCAATGATTGGCAGTTTAAATAAAATCTGATCGTATTGCCGACGGAAAATGGGATTTTTAAAAACTATTTTTAATCCAACTAACAACCCAAAAATTATCATCAACCCCAACCACCAAAATGAGGTAGCAAATTTGGAAATGCCCAAAAGAAATTTTGTCGGTGCTGGTAGTTCGGCTTGAAATTCTTCGTAAATAGCGGTCATTTTGGGAATAACAAAAATAATCATAATCCCGGCCACTAAAACCATGCCACTAATTACTATTGCCGGATAAACCATTGCCCCTCTCATTTTACTTTGGAACTCTTTTTGTTTTTCTAAATTATCAGCCAGTCTTGCTAAAACTTTCTCTAAAACTCCAGCCGCTTCTCCGGCCCGAATCAAAGCAACATAAACTTGGTCAAAAACTTCTGGGTGTTTTTCCAAAGATGAGGCCAAATCTCCTCCTCCCTCTACGTCGCGCAAGATTTCTCCAACTATCCGCTTCATCCCCGGCGAAGCTTGACTCTCCAAAATTTCTAAAGCCTCGGTTACTCGCAAGCCGGCGGTAATCATTGTTGACAGTTGACGAGTAAAATTTACTTTATCACCAAGACTAATTCGAGTAAAAACTCCTCCTCTCAGCTCATTAATTAAACCCTCTTTCTTAGGTTTCAGAGAAATTACCAGCAATCCTTTTTCCTGAAGAATTTTCGCCGCCCGTTTTTCATCCTTGGCCTCAACCACCCCCTTTACTGTTTCACCCCGGCTGTCTTTTGCTTTGTACGCAAATTTCTCCATCTGACTTCCTTACTTAATTAATCTTATTAACTCCTCTGGCCGCAAGGCATAAGCTTTAGCAATTTCCAAACTAATTTTGCCTTGTTTAACCAGACGAGCTAAATCCATTTCTAAAGTCTTCATTCCCAACTCTGAAGAAGTTTGGATAATATTATCAATAAGATGAGTCTTTCCTTCCCGAATTGAGGTTCTTACTGCCGGTGTTGCTACTAAAATCTCTATTGCCGGAATCCTTCCCCCTTCCAAAGAAGGCAAAAGTCTTTGGGATAAAATTGCCTCCAGGGTATTTGACAACTGCATTTTTACTTGTTCTTGTTGATATTCGGGAAAAACATCAACAATTCGGTCAATTGTCTGGGCGGCAGAATTTGTATGCAAGGTAGCAAAAACCAAATGACCAGTTTCGGCAATAGTTAAAGCAGAAGCAATTGTTTCATAGTCCCTCATTTCTCCAACCATCACTACATCTGGGTCCTCCCGCAAACAGGAACGAAGGGCAATTTGCCAAGAATGGGTATCGCTTCTAACCTCTCTTTGAGAAATAATTCCTTGTTTTGGTTGGAAAACATATTCAATAGGATCCTCAATGGTCAGTATATGAACCGGTCTTGTTTGGTTAATCTCTTCAATAATTGCGGCCAAAGTAGTTGATTTTCCGTGGCCTGTTGGTCCAGTAACCAAAATAAATCCCTGTTTAAGAGTAACAAATTGATGGCAAATTTCTGGCAAATTAAGCTCGTCAATTTTGGGGATTGTTAAAGGAAGCAAACGCAAAGAGGCGGCAACTGTCCCTTTTTGGTGATAAGCGTTTACCCGAAACCTGCCTTGTTCCTGATAGGGAAAGGAAAAATCAATTTCTTTATTAACCAGAAATATTTCTTTTTGCTCTTCATTAAGGAGGGACAAAACCAAGGTTTTAACTTCTTCCTCATTTAATCTCTCTTTCCCAACAATAGGGGTTAAAGCTCCATTTATCCTTAAAATTGGGGGCAAGCCAGCAATTAAATGTAAATCAGAGGCTTTCTGGTTGATAGTAATTTCCAAAAGTTCTTCAATTTTCATTTTTATTTACTCCTGGGCAACCCGTAAAACTTCTTCTAAAGTAGTAATCCCCTCCAGGGCTTTCAAATATCCATCTTGTTTCATTGTTACCATCCCTTCCTCCAAAGCCTGTTTTTCTATTTCTCTGGCCGGTGCTCTTTCTAAAATTAGCCTAGCAATTTTTTCGGTAATTGGCAAAACTTCAAAAATTCCTATTCTTCCTAAATAACCAGTATTGTTACAGGCTGGACACTTTTTTCCTCGCATTAATATGATCTCTTTTTTAACCGGCAAGAGCTTACCTAAAACTTTTTTGATATCCTCGACAACCTCCGGAGGGGGTTTGAATTCCTCTTTGCACTCAGGACAAACGCGACGACAAATGCGCTGGGCGACCAAGCAGGTTACCGAAGAGGCAAGCAAAAACGGCTCGGCCCCTAAATCTAACAAGCGAGGGATTGCCTGGGCAGCATTATTAGTATGTAAGGTTGAGAAAACCAAATGACCGGTTAAAGAAGCCTGAACTGCCAATTCTGTTGTCTCCCGGTCACGAATTTCCCCAACCATAATAATATTTGGGTCTTGGCGCAAAAAACTCCTCATTCCCGAGGCAAAAGTCAATTTTGCTGCCGGATTGACCTGGACCTGGTTTACTCCAGGAATTTGGTATTCAACTGGATCTTCCAAAGTAATAATATTTACTTTTGGGGTGTTAATTCTTGATAAAACAGAGTAAAGGGTAGTTGTTTTTCCCGAACCAGTTGGACCGCAAACAATGATTATCCCATGAGGTCTTAAAATTGCATCCTCTAAATTTTTCAAGGCTCTTCCTCTTAAGCCAAGCTCGGGTAAATCAGGAACACCCCCTGATTTTTTCAAAAGTCTCATCACTACCTTTTCCCCATGAACAGTTGGTAAAGTAGAAACCCGCAAATCAACCTCCTGATCTTCGGCTTTGAAATTAAATCTCCCATCCTGGGGAATTCTTTTCTCGTCAATCCGTAATCCTGAAAGAATTTTAATTCGGGAAACAACGGCATCATGAACTGCTTTTGGCAAGGCAAGTTTTTCATGAAGAATTCCGTCAATCCGATATCTAATCCTTGTATTTTCCTCCTGGGGCTCAATGTGAATATCCGAAGCCCTCGCCTTCATCGCAAATTCCAAAATAGTACTAACTACCTTAGCGATCTTTTCTTCGCGAATCACTTCTCCCGGCCTGGCGATTTGAGTTGCCTTAATTTCTTCCGGTCTGGTCCCTACTTCTCCTAAAGTAGCCTTAATTTCCGCCACTAAACTTTGGCCATAATTGGCAGTAATTGCTTCTTTAATTTGGGTTGGAGAGGCAATAAACGGTTTAACTTTTGCTTTTGATTTTTTACTTACAAACTCGATTGCTTCTAAATCTAAGGGGTTTGCCATGGCTACCGAAAGCTCATTTCGCCGGTCATTGTAGTCAAAAGGAATTAAGGTATATTCTTCGGCTACTGCTTGAGAGACTAAGCTTAAAGCTTGAGGAGAAAAAGCAGTTTCTGAAAGATTTACAAAGGGAATTTTCCAAAGCTCACTCTCCGCTTTAGCGATTTCTTCCTCCGAAGCTAAATTCTCTTCCGTTATAATCTCTTTGGCTGACTTCCCGGTATTGACCTGTTTAAGTCTTATGTTTCCAAGCGTCTTTTGGTCAAAAACTCCTTTTTGAACTAAAATTTCAGCAATATCTTGGGCAGTCATCTTATTTATTATTATTAACAACCTGTGTTAAAATGTCAATGCCATGATTTATACTAAACTTATTGTTGGAGGAAATAAAGAAAAAAGATGGCAGTATGCTTTAAAAATTGCCAAAAAAGCCTTAGGAGAAACCTCTCCTTTAGCCCACCCAGATTTTCTTCTTATTGAAGGCCTAAATTCAATTAGTATTTCCCAAGTAAGAGATTTAGAAAAAAAATTGGCCCTTAAACCTTATGTTGCCTCTTTAAAAATAGCCTTAATTCACGAGGCGGAAAAACTCACCTTACCCGCCCAAAATGCCCTTCTTAAAACCTTAGAGGAGCCGCCGGCAAACTCCTTAATTGTCCTTACCGCCCCACAAGCGAGTTTTCTTTTACCAACGGTTGTTTCCCGTTGCCAAATTATCAGACTAAAAACAGAGGGGGAGATTCAACTGGGAAAAAAAGAAATCACCAATATTTTAAAATTCGGAGTAGGGGAGCGGTTAAAAATTGCCAGCCTGTATTCTGAAAGTAAAACTCAAGCAAAAGAATTTTGTGAACAACTCCTCTTAATCTGGCGGGAAGAAATGTTAAAAGAACCCACAGCAAACAAGGCAAAAAACCTCCGCTGCATTCAAGAAACTCTTCTTATGCTCCAGGCTAATGTTAATCCTTTTTTAGCTACTGGAAATCTCCTCTTAAAGTTGGTAGAATAAAACTATGGAAGAATACACCGCTAAGCAAATAAAGGTTTTGGATGGACTTCAAGCGGTAAGGCGCCGGCCGGGAATGTATATTGGCTCAACTGACTGGCGGGGATTGCATCATCTAATCACGGAAATTATTGACAATTCTGTTGATGAATCTTTAGCTGGTTTTGCCAAAAACATTTGGGTGACTTTAAAAAAAGATGGTTCGGCCCGGGTTGAAGATGACGGCCGAGGAATTCCGGTAGAAAAACATGAATCTGGAGTCTCCGCCTTAGAAGTAGCGATGACTAAACTCCATGCCGGCGCCAAATTTGACACGAAAACATATAAAGTTTCCGGTGGACTTCACGGAGTTGGTGCCTCGGCGGTCAATGCCCTGAGTGCTTGGTTTAAAGTTGAAGTGCATCGCAACGGCAAAGCCTATGCTCAAGAATACCAAAGGGGTAAACCGATAACCCCGGTAACTCCAATCGGAAAAGCTGAAGGAACAGGAACAATTACCACTTTTTTGCCCGACAAAAAAATTTTCAAAGATATCTTATTCAACTACGAAATAATTGAGGAATTAATTAGAGAAAGAGCTTATTTAATTCCAGGTTTAAAATTCCATCTTTATGATGAGAGAAATAACCGCGAGGCCCATTTTTATTTTGAAGGAGGAATCCGCTCTCTGGTTAGTTATTTAAACCGTCATAAAAAAGAGCTTAATTCCCCAATTTATATTGCCGGCGAGGCTGATGGTATGGTGGTAGAAGTGGCAATTCAATACAATGAGGGCTATTCGGAGAATATCCAGTCTTTTGTCAATGTTATTAATACTAAAGATGGTGGGACACATCTTACCGGATTTCGGATGGCCTTAACCAGAGCAATCAATGACTATGCAAAGAAAATCGGAGCGATTAAAAATGGCGATGGATTTACCGGCGAGGATGTTAAAGAGGGTCTGACGGCGGTAGTGGCAGTAAAAATTCCCACCGACAAAATTCAATTTGAATCACAAACTAAGGCAAAACTTAACAATCCCGAGGCTCAAGGATTAGTGGCAACTTTTGTTAAAGATGGATTAGATACATATTTTGAAGAGCATCCTACTGAAGCCAGACGAATTGTGGAAAAAGTTGCTTTGGCAGCAAGGGCCCGTTTAGCCGCCCGAGCGGCTAAAGAAGCGGTGATTAGAAAAGGAGAATTAACAGGCATGGCTCTGCCTGGAAAATTGGCTGATTGTCAAGAGAAAAATCCGGCTTTATCTGAACTTTTTATCGTCGAAGGAGACAGCGCCGGCGGTTCAGCAAAACAAGGAAGAGATAGAAGATTCCAGGCAATTTTACCCTTGGGCGGAAAAATTCTTAATACCGAAAGAGCCCAATTAGATAAAATTATTAATTTTGAAGAACTAAAAGATTTAATCATCGCCTTAGGAATTGGAATAGGAGAGACCCTAAACCTCAAAAAACTTCGCTATCATCGGATAGTGATTATGACTGATGCTGATGTTGACGGAGAACATATTGCCACTCTACTGCTAACTTTTTTCTATCGTCACCTCCGGCCAATTATTGATGGAGGATATCTTTATATTGCCCTTCCCCCTTTATATAAAATCCAGGCAGGCAAGGAAATCTTTTATGCCTACAGCGAGGAAGAAAAAGAAAATATAGTCAAAAGTCAAAAGTCAAAAGTCAAAAGTCTAACTATCCAAAGATACAAGGGTTTAGGGGAAATGAATCCGGAGCAGCTCTGGGAAACAACGATGAACCCAGAAAAAAGAATCCTTAAAAAGGTAATGATTGAGGACGCTCAAAAAGCAGACCAAATTTTTACAATGTTGATGGGGGCAGATATTCCCCCAAGAAAAAGATTTATTCAAACTCATGCAAAGTTGGCAACTTTGGATGTTTAATTAATTAAAGTGTATTGTTTAATAAATTAAACCAATGAAGCTAATTAATCTTTTCCATCAAATACCAGTAGGACCAAATCCCCCAAAGGTAGTTCATTGTTTGGTAGAAATTCCAAAAGGATCAAGTAATAAGTATGAATATGATGAAAAAATTGGCGCATTTAAGTTGGATAGGGTCCTTTATAGTGCTGTCTTTTTCCCAACTGAATACGGAATTATTCCCCAAACCTGGGGTGAAGACGATGATCCTTTAGATATCATGGTTCTTTCTTCCTTTTCTACTTTTCCTGGTTGTCTTTTAACTTGCCGGCCGATTGGATTACTGCGGATAATTGATTCCGGCCAGCAGGATAATAAAATACTGGCTGTTCCTACCAATGATCCAAGATTTGAAGAAGTTGAAAATCTTTCTGACCTGCCTCCACATTATAAAAAGGAGATTGCTAATTTTTGGGAGAATTACTCTGAACTCCAACCAAACAAAAAAATTAAAATTCAAGGATGGAGTAATAAAGAAATGGCTTGGGAAATTATTAAAAAAGCAATTACAAACTATCAAAAAAAGTTTTCTGTTTAAATTTCCCCTAATCCTATGGCACAAAATATCGGTCAAATAAAACCAGTGGAAATTACTCAGGAGGTCAAAAAATCCTATTTGGATTATGCAATGAGTGTTATCGTCGCTCGGGCTCTTCCTGACGTTCGCGATGGCTTAAAACCAGTTCACCGGCGAATTCTTTATACCATGCACCAAATGGGCTTGACCCACAACGCAAAACACACCAAAAGCGCCAAAATTGTAGGTGAGACAATGGGAAAATACCATCCTCATGGAGATATCGCTATTTACGACACTTTAGTCCGGTTAGCTCAAGATTTTTCAATGAGATATCCGCTGGTTGACGGCCAGGGAAATTTTGGTTCGGTTGACGGCGATCCCCCGGCAGCAATGAGGTACACTGAAGCCCGTTTAGCTCCAATTGCCCAAGAACTTTTGGCTGACCTGGAAAAAAACACGGTGGAAATGAGAGATAATTTTGATGCTACCCTAAAGGAACCGGTTTTTTTACCGGCAAAAATTCCGAATCTGCTACTGATGGGTTCTGAAGGAATTGCTGTCGGGATGGCTACCAAAATTCCCCCTCACAACCTTAAAGAAGTCGTCGACGCCCTGATTTTTATGATCCAAAAGGGTAAAATTATTACCCCCAAAACAGAAATTAAAAAAATAGAACTTAGCGAAGAAAACCTTGCTGAAGCCGCCCTCCAGGCTCGTTTTGAATCCCCCACGACCACTGAAGAGTTACTAAAATTTATCAAAGGTCCTGATTTTCCCACCAGGGCTGCAGTTTACAATAAACAAGATATTCTTCAAGCTTACAGCAGCGGTCGAGGGGCGGTAATTATTCGGGGTAAAGCGACAATTGAAGAAACTAAAAATAACAAGTTTAGGATTGTTATTAGTGAAATTCCTTATCAAGTAAATAAATCACAGTTGGTAGCAAAAATTGCCTCGCTGGTCAAAGAAAGAAAAATTGATGGGGTGGGAGAAATTAGGGACGAATCTGACCGCCATGGATTACGAATCGTTTTGGACCTTAAAAAATCGGCTAAGCCGCGCTCAATTCTCAACAACCTTTATAAACATACTCCTTTGCAAACGAGTTTTCCTTTCAACATGGTTGCCTTAGTTGAAGGTGTTCCCCAAACTTTGAATCTTAAACAAATCCTGGAAGAATTTATTCGCCATCGGCAAAAAGTAGTCATCCGCCGGACTGCTTTTGACCTGGAAACAGCCAAAAACCGAATTCATATTTTAGAAGGCTTAAAAATTGCCCTAGACAATCTTGACGCCGTCATTCAAACAATCAAAAAATCCTCTACTGTGGAGGTTGCCCGAAGCAATTTAATGAAAAAATTTAGTCTTTCAGAGATTCAAGCCCAGGCAATTTTGGAAATGCAACTTCGAAGGTTGGCAGCCTTAGAAAGGAAAAAAATAGAAGATGAGTACAAACAAGTTAGCAAACTGATTGAATATCTTACCGGATTGTTAATGGACCCGAAAAAAATTCTCAAAGTCATTATCGGGGAGCTTTTGGAATTAGGGGAAAAATATGGCGACCCCCGGAGAACAAAAGTTTATCCCCAGGCAGTTGAGGAATTTTCCGAGGAAGATTTAATTCCTAAAGAAAAATGTTTGGTAACCATAACAAGGAGTGGTTATATCAAAAGACTTCCACCAGGAACCTATCGCACCCAGCGACGAGGAGGAAAGGGAGTCAGCGGCATGAAAACTAAAGAGACTGATGAAATTTTGTATCTTTTTCCTTGCGAAACACATGATAATATTTTGTTTTTTAGCAATAAAGGCCGGGTTTTTTCTGCCAGGGCTTGGGATATCCCCGAAGGTTCAAGACAAGCAAAAGGTCAGGCAGTAATTAATTTAATTAATATTGACCAGGGGGAAACAATTCAGGCTGTTTTGCCAATTAGCGAGGAAGAGAAAGAAAAAAAATATCTTTTAATGGCAACAAAAAGGGGAGTGGTCAAAAAAACCGAGCTTCAAAAATTCACCAACATCCGCAGCTCTGGTTTAATTGCCATCAAGCTTGATTCCCAAGACGAACTTTGCTGGGTAAAACCAACAAGCGGCAAAGACCAAGTCTTACTTATCTCCCATCTGGGGAAATCAATTCGCTTTAAAGAAACTGATATCCGGCCAATGGGCCGAGATACCCGAGGAGTAAGAGGAATCAATTTAAAGAAAGGGGATTGGGTAGTGGGAATGGAGGTTATTCCCAACAGGCCAGAAAAACCAAAAGACCGCCGCCGGAAATTTTTCCAGGATATTTTGGTCGTCACGGAAAAGGGATTGGGGAAAAGAACAGCAATTAACCAATATCCTGTTCAAAAACGAGGTGGGGTAGGGGTAAAAATTGCCAAAATCACCGAAAAAACCGGAAAAGTAATTTGTGGGATGCTTGTTGACCAAACAGTTTTCCAAATAATTTTAACCAGTAAAAAAGCCCAGGTGATTAAACTGCCCTTAAAAAATGTTCCTCGTTTAGGAAGAGACACTCAGGGAGTAATTTTAATGCGCTTTTCCAAACCCGAAGACGCCGTTGCTGCCGTCGCCTGCTTGGAAAAATAAGTCTTTATCTTCCTTTTCCATGAAAGGCTTCATGAACCTCCCGAAGATGTTTATTTGTTATATGAGTGTATATTTGAGTGGTGGCGATATTTTTATGACCAAGCATCTCCTGAACGCTACGAATATCCGCCCCGGCCATCAACAAATCAGTGGCAAAACTATGTCTGAGGCCGTGGGGAGTAATTTTAACTGGAAGACGACATTGACGGGCATATTTTTCTACAATCCTTTGAATCGAACGAGCAGTCAGACGAGAAGGAATGGTGCCAAAACGAACAAAAAGGGCTTTTTCTCCATCATTTCGAGAGGCTAAGTATTTTTCCAACCATTTTGCTGCCCTTACCGACAAAAAAACCACCCGGGAGCGACCTCCTTTACCAACAACCCCAAATTCTCGTCTTTTTAAATCAATTTGGTCGCGATTTAAATTTACCAGCTCGGAAACCCGCAATCCGGTAGAAAAAAGCACTTCCAAAATTGCCTTATCTCGCAAGCCTCGGGGTTCAGAAATTTTTGGTTGGCCCAAAAGGCGAGTCACCTGGTCGGTAGTGAGAAACTTTAGACTTCGGCTTTCTCCCTTCGGCAGGTCAATTTTTTCCGGCGGGATTATCCTATAGTCATTTTTAATAAGCCATTTGAAAAAGGACCTTAAGGCTATCACATGATAAGCCTGAGTGCTACGGGAGAGGAAACTTCCGTTTGGGGCGATAAATCGCGATAAAAATATCCTATATTTTTTAATAATTTCCAAATTTATTGAGCTTAAGTCAGCTTTGGGAAAATTCTTTTTTAACCATAAAGAAAAACGACCTAGATAATGACGATAATTGCGCAGGGTTAGGGGAGAGCAGTTACGAACGATCTCCATATCTTCCAAAAACTCTTCAATTAGCCGGTCAATTTTGGTTCTCGGTAATTTTTCTGGTTTTGAATTGGGTTTGGCAGGCATGCCAACTACAGTTTACCTCAAGCGAAGCGACCTGTCAACATTGTGCGACATTAGAAAAAATATCATAGTGCCAGTGGCTAGCTTCTTGAATCACCGCCACAATTTCTGACCAGCTGCCGACGCGTACTATCTGACTACCAGCATCCTTACCAATGTTATAGGGGTATTCAAAAAGAATTTTAACCATCAGCGATGGTGACGGCTTAAGACCTCTCAAAATCTCGGCATAATCCTCAATTAAAACATGGGCGCCTAATTTTTGGGCGAGGGATGATTTAAAACTTACTCGGTCTTCTTCGGATGATTGGGGAAACAAAACTCGATTTTCTTCAACTGCCCAACTTAATTTATTTGCATTCAGCCAAGAGAGGGTAGCCTCAGCAACAATTCTATCGCGAGCAGTAATAAACCAAATTTGATGGCCAAGCTCCCGTAATTTGTTTATTGAACTAACTGCTCCAGGAATCTGTTGGGCTGCCTGATAAAGGTCTGGATTGTCCCACATATTAAGTACAAATTCAGGCCCGCCAGAAATTGCTTTTATTTCCGGCCATTCATGCAGCCAATATTCTGTGATATCTTTACCCCTAGCCACCTTAGCTATATCAATTCCGAGTTCTTTTAAAATCATCTCTTTAACTGCAGGACCAATATCAGCAACAACACCATCTAAATCACATCCGATTCTTAAAATTCCCGGGGTTTCTTTTACTTCCAAAAAACTACCTGGCAATTTCAATCTTTCGACCATTGACTTTGGGGCAGAAGTTGCTTATTTTAACATATTTTTTGAACATAGCAAAGCCACTAAAGCCCCTAAAAAGCCCGTTTTGTTATAAAAATGACTAGTTGGTCATTAAAAAGAGATCTTTGGAGTGAATTTTGCCCTATGCAAGAATTCTTCGGGTTTTTTTAAATTTTGCCTTTCTAGGGGTGGGATAAAAAAACAGAGAAATAAGGAAATAAAAATTCAAAGAAAAAAATTAATTTATAAATTAAAAAATTAAAAATATGTAAAAAGTTTAAAAGTTTAATTTTGCCTCTCCTCCTCCGTCTCGCCTGAATTACGTCGTAAAAGCTACATTGTGCGTCATTATTATAGTTTCTTTTTCCTCTACTCTCTACTGGTTGTCCTCTGATTTGGGGGATAAAAGAGAAACCCAAAACCAAAGGCGTCACCGGAATAAAAGGCAATTCTTTATTTTTAAGGCAAAGAATTTTTTTTAATTTCTTCCCTCAAAGTTATCCACAATCCCCAAGGGTAAATATATCAAAGCGCATCAGGTTAGCAGTTATTTTTAAAATATGCCAATTTGTGAAAATAGACCTATAGTATTTGTGAAAACCTTCTCTATTATTATAGGATATTAGGAGTCAGGCATTAAAGGCTTAAGTCTCCCCTCTCCCCTGCCTTGACCGTCTCAAAAATTTTTAACCGCCCCAGTGGGTGGTGAGAAAAATAACCAGAAGAACAATCGCTCCAACCCTTAAATATTCGTTTATTGTCTTGGGAAATAAACGCTGGGCCAATTGTTGTTGAGCCAAACCCAAGCTGATATAAAGCATCGTCGTTAAAGCCAGCGAACCAACGGCAACTGTTACCGGCCAGAAAGAAAATGCCACCGCCGTTTCCCCTTGAATTAAGGAAATACTGAGAGTATAAACCAAAAGTTTCCAACTAAATTTTTCTTCAAGATTAATACTCCACAAACCTTGGGCAACTAAAGGAAGACTAACTAACATCACTAATAAAAAATTTAGCCAAAAATCAAGCCGAAAAGAAAAAATCGTATCGTAAAGAAAAAATGAGGTCACTAAGGTTAAAAGGAAACCAACCGCCTGGGCAGAACGTACCAGTTGGATTGTCCTAATGGCGGCAACAGAAAAAATATTGCCAACTAGTAAAAGAATATAAATCCCCAAACCATATAAAATTATTACCGGAATTCTTGTCAGCCAGGCGGTAGGAAGAAGAAAGTAAAAAAGGCCAACTCCGGCGGTGAATAAAGTGGGTAAAACCAAAACAGCAAACCATTCAATCCCGTTTAGTCCTTCAGCTAAAGACCAGGCAGATAAAAAATAAGTAAGTCCTGCCAAAAGGGCAATCGCTTGATAGCGCCAGGAAATATTACTGGTTTCAATACCAAAAATTCCTAAGGATAAAAGGAGGGCACTAATAACGAATTTTTTCCTTTTGCTAATTTTTCCCAGAGCGAATTTCTGCCAAAACTTCGTTGGGGATATCAAAATTGGCATAAACTTTTTGAACATCTTCATGGTCTTCCAATGCTTCCATAAATTTTAAGACTTTTTGGGCCTCTCCAGGGTCATCAATAACCAATGGAGTTACTGGCTGCATCAGCAACTGGGCTTCTTTTACCTTAAAGCCTCCTTTTTTAACCTTCTCTTCTACCTCTTTTAATTGCTCAGGGGAAGTAAAAACCTCAATTGCATCAGCGGTCTCCTGTACATCCTCGGCGCCAAAATCAATAATCTCCAAAATCTGCTTATTAACATCTTTACCCTTTTCGACGGTAATCAAACCCATTTTTTTAAATAAATATGAAACTGCTCCTGGACCAGCAAGTTTCCCCTCTCTCATTTCAAAAATATTTTTTATTTCCGCCGTTGTTCGATTTTTATTATCAGTCACCGCCTCAACAATAACCCCAATTCCCCCTGGCCCATATCCTTCAAAAGAAATTTCCTCCCATTTTTCTCCCTCCCCTTCCCCGCTTCCCCTTTTAATTGCCCGTAAAATATTTTCTTTGGGCATATTCACCTGTTTTGCTTTTTCCACCGCCAGCCGAAGCTTAAAATTTGTCTCCGGATCGGCTCCATCCCGAGCAGCAATCGCAATCGCCCGAGAAATTTTAGAAAAAATTTTTCCTCGCTCCCGATCGGTCGTTTCTTTTTGTCTTTTAATCGTTGCCCAATGAGAATGACCTGACATACTTTTATTTTACCACTTTTCTTCTAATTTTTTCCAATAGTCTTCAGCCAAAATTAAAACAACTTCCGCCCGGTAATCGGCTAAATCCTCTCCTCCCCAGCGACAATTAAAAATCTTTAATAATTTTTTAACCGTATAACTCTTTTGACGCGCTTTTTTACTTTTCACTTCGCATTTTGATTTTCCGTTTTCCATATTTCCTATCTGAACTACACGGCCACCAATATTTTTTATTATTCTCGCTCCCCTTTCGGCTAAACCAGAATAAGAAGTGCTGTTTAAAACAGCAATTGGCAAATCCTCTTGGCGAAACTTTTGGTCCTTAAAAATCTTCTGGACAATTTTATCCATTTTCTCCTTTTCGATTTCAAATCCTTTACTTCCATCAGCCAAAACAACCTCTTTTAGAACATTTTTCTCCTGAAGTTCCACAACAGCAATTTTATCCTGGCGGACCTTTCTTGTTTCCCACCAAAGTCGCAGCAAATCCCATTTTGTCAAATTTGTCTGGCCATTTCTCAACAAAAATTTAAGACAATCCAGAATAGAAGTTTTGATATTTTTTGATATTTGATATTTGATATTTGATATTGAAGCATAGCCGTCAATCGGTATTCCTAAGTTTTCCTGAAGACTATCAGCCAAAAGCTCTCCCCCGCGGTGATTCTCCAACTCACCAAGTTTGTAAATTGTCTCCACCCGATACAAATCATAACCATGAATTACATCAACAAAGGTTTGTGGGGGTATTGATAAAAAAACAGCCGTCCGCTGGGAGGGATTTAAGGAGAAAATGGAAACTTTTTCGTTGGCTAAAACTAAATTCAGCCTGCTTTTCCCATCCCAAATGCTTTTTGAAAAAGAGCCATAAATCTTTGTCCCAATTACCGCCAAAAGAGCAACTAGAATAATAATTCCTAGTTTTTTCATCTTTTTAAATATTTTAAGGCATTCTTTAAGTCTTTTGGTAAAGGCGAATGAAATTCAACTTGCCTGCCAGTTTCCGGATGGAAAAAACTTATTGCCGAAGCATGAAGAAATTGTCGGAAGCACCAGCGGCGGTCAGCCCTAACGGTCTTTCTTCCGGCATAAAACTCATCCCCAACCACCGGGTGACCTATGTATTTTAAATGAACCCGAATTTGATGCGTCCTTCCTGTTTTTGGTTCCAGTTCAAGAAGAGTAAATTCCTCATTTGAGATTTGAGACTTGAAATTTGAAATTTTTTTATATCTCGTTTCCGCTTCCTTCCCTCCTAAAAAAACTCCAAATTTTTTTCGGTTAAAAGGGTTGCGGGTAATTGGCGCCTTAATTATTCCCTCCTCCGGTTCAATTTTTCCATGAACCAAAGCCAAATAGCGCTTTTTTACTTTTCTTTCTTTAAATTGCTTCTGAAGATTTTCAAAGGCCTCCGAGGTTTTAGCAATCAACAAAATTCCTGAAGTTTCTTTATCCAACCGATGAACAATCCCTCCCCGGTAAGATTTGAGATTTGAGATTTGAGATTTGAGATTTTTTTCTATCCAGTCTTGAAGCGTTTGTTTTTTAACCGTCTGAGCTCGATTTACTACCCAACCTGCCGGTTTATCTAAAACCAACAAATATTTATCCTCATGAAGAATTTTAGGAGCTTTCACTCTTCTTTCTTTTTAGCACAATCAGCGCAAAGAGTAGTTTCCGGCATAACCATCAGCCGGTCGGTATCAATCATTTTCCCACACAACTCACAAATTCCATACTTCCCTATTTTAATTCTGGCTAAAGCCTTTTTAATTTGAATTAGGCGGCGGTCAGAATGAGCCTGTAAAGCGGTTACTTTTTGGTGACCAAATTGCTCGGCAGCATCAGTATCAGGAGCGGCATTATCCGTTACCCGACTGGTATCGGTAAAGGGGTCGGCCTGGGAAAGATCTTTTTTCCTTATTTCAAGCTTTTTTGCCTCCCTGGCAAGAAAATCGCCAATAGGCTTTAAAATACTCATCGGAAATTTTATTACTGGCTTGGTTTTTTCTATTTTCTTTTTTGCCATATTAAAGCGGCGCTAACGCCTGCCCCCAATAAACTTAAGGCAATCTCTAACCAATAAAAGTATAAACTATTTTCTTTTAAAAAAGCAAGTAGGAAATTTGCCAAAAAGACCAAACCCAAAAAAGCAAGAAAAATAAACCCCGGTGCCTGGCTTTTATACCAACTCCAGGTCCGCCATTGTCTTTCAATTTTAAGTAAAAATACCCAGATTAAAAAAAGAAAAATTGCCATAAGCAAGGAAATAGGATGGCGACGAACTAAACTGCCAGGGAAAAAGATTCCCCAGGGCATATTTGTTGGTCTTCCCTGACCGGTTCCATCAAAAAAAGCTCCAAGTTGGGCTAAAAAGAAAAATGGCAAAATTCCAAAAGCAGCCTCATCGGCAACCCGCCAAAAATCCCATTTTTGCCGTCGGCAAAACCAAAACAAACCTAAAATCACCCCTGCCAATCCTCCTAAAAAAGAAAATCCGGAAGACTGACCAACCAAAAACCAATGGCCAAAAGAAGTGCCAACTAAACGAGAGACCAACAACCCAGCGGCAGTCGAAACAATAATCCCATCAATAATTTTTTCCTCCTTAAAACCCAAATCCTTAAGCCGGCGCCAAACGATAAAAGCGGCCAGGAAAAAACCAACGGCCAGAAAAAAGCCAAAAGTATAAAAAGTAACTGGTCCTGCTGAAAACAAAACCGGTAACATTTGACAATAATCATACCACGTTTTATACTTTATTTCACCTATGCTCGTCACTACCCATGCCCTGGTAGGCGGATTTCTCGCCACCAAAATTTCAAATCCTTTTGTTACTTCTCCTTTGCTTTTTTTAAGCCATCTTTTCTTAGACCGCCTTCCCCATTGGGATTTTGGGACTGGTTTTCGAAAAAGAAAAAAAATTACCAATTTTTTTTTGGGGGGGTTGGATCTTTTGGGAGGAATCAGTACCTGTTGGCTTGTTTTCCAAAAAACCCTTCCTCTCAATCCCCTGCTTTGGACAGGAGTCTTTTTCAGCCTCCTGCCTGATTTTTTAGAACTTCCGCCTTTGTTTTTAGATTTCCGCCCTTTTCCTTTTAATAAATTTGAAACCCTCCATTCCCGCTTTTTCCACCGCAAACACCAATTCCCCCAAGGCCTAATTCTTCAAGTTATCATTATTGGGATCGTTCTTTTTCTTGCCTAATCAAAGATAAATTTGCTAAAATAGGAAAGCACAAGTTTTTTATGGGCCGAAGTGGCGGAATTGGAAGACGCGTACGACTCAAAATCGTATGGAGACAACTCCGTGGGGGTTCGACTCCCCCCTTCGGCACATTATTTACTCTTCCCTCTTAGTTTCCATCCCATAGAATTTGATTCGGTCGCCGCGGAAGCGTAAACGAAGTCGGCGTAAAGGACCATTGCGGTGTTTGGCAATTTCCAGCTCAACATTTTCCAAATCTTCCTCATCCTCCCGCCACAAAAACATCACCACATCGGCGTCTTGTTCCAAAGCCCCTGACTCGCGTAAATCAGCCAACTGAGGTCGTTTTCTTCCTCTTTTTTCTACCTCTCGGGAAAGTTGGGAGACAGCTAAAACAGGAATTTTTAGTTCCCGGGCTAAATTTTTAAGCCCCATGGAAATTTCGGAAACTTCCTGAACCCGGTTTTCCAACTGCCTAACACTTCTCATCAACTGCAAATAATCAACAACCAACAGCCTTAATCCTCTTTCCGCCATCAACCTCCGTGCCTTTGTTCTCATCTCCAAAATTGTTAGGGCGGGCGTATCATCAATATACAAAGGCGCTTCGGCTAACTCCCCAAATGCCTCGGAAAGCCGGCTAAAATCATCTTCTTCCAACCTCCCGGTTTTTAGTTTCCAAGCATCAATATCCGCCTGAGAAACCAAAAGGCGGTCAACTAACTCCTCTTTGCTCATTTCCAAAGAAAAAAACCCAACCGGCATTTTTTCCTTAACCGCTACATGCTGGGCTATTCCTAAGGCAAAAGCTGTCTTTCCCAAGCCAGGCCTAGCCGCTAAAATCAGTAAGTTTGAATCTTGCATTCCCGCCAAAGTATCGTCTAAATCCTTAAACCCAGTCGGCACTCCCCGCAGCCCGCCGGCGGTTTTATGAAGCTCATCGAGTCTGTCAAAGCTTTCCGCCAAAACGTCCTTAACCGGCAAAAAAACTTGTTTCAAATGCTTTTGGGATAAGGAAAAAATTGCCTGCTCTGCTTTATCCAAAACAGCCGTTGCCTCCTGGCCTTCATCAAAAGCCGCCTCAGTGATTCTTGCCGCCGCGGCAATCAATTCCCGCTTGGTATAATTATCCCGGACTATCCGCCCATATTCCTCAACATGAGCAGCGGTTGGAACCTGATTAACTAAATTAGCCAAATAAGCTGAACCACCAATTTTTGTCAAAATCTTTCTTTTCTTAAGTTCGTCTTTAAGAGTAACAATATCAATTGGCTTACGCTCCTCATACAAATCAAGTAGGGCTTGGAAAATTAAGCCATTATTTTCCTTGTAGAAATGCTCCGGCCGGAGAAACTCTGCCACCGCCACAATGGCATCTTTGTCAATTAAAATCGAGCCCAAAACGCAGGCTTCGGCCTCTTCGGAATGGGGAGGAATTTTAATTTCTGGCATCCAACAATACCACCTGCCTTTCTTCAGGTAATTTCTCTTTAACAACAATTAATTTTGGCAGTGGCTTTATGCCTTCGACTCCCATCGATTTTAAGAAATTTTCTGGAACTTCATAATTCATCGGGATAACTATTTTTGGTTCAATCTGGGTAACTACCCCAGCCGCCTCGGCTGAAGCAAAAAGAACGTCTGCCCCATTAATCTCTTCAAGCTGGTTTTCCCCAAGCTCAGAATGGACATCTCCCAAATGAACTACCCGCAAGCCATCAATATTAATTATAAAAATAGTGCTTTCCTGGCAACGAAATCCCATAATCGAAACCCCAGAAATTTCATACTCACCCGGTCCGTCAACAACGAAGGGCTGCGGCCGACGAGAGGTTCCCTTAACTAAGGCAGGATTAATCTCACCCGCGTTCCTATCAGAAACGGTGATAATATCAGCAAAAGTTTTAACAAAAGGGTCGGTAACTAAAATTACCTGCTTACCTTTAATTCTAAAAGAAGAACGACCAAGATACTGAATTTCCATTGCCCCCAGTTTAACAAAAAAATTTCATCTTGACAAGATAGATTTTTTAGGCTATATTGCTAATTAGCAAAATGCGAAAAGAAGTCTTTATGGCTATTGCTATAGGTTTTGCTCTTGGATTGGTAATTACTTTTGGGATTTGGACAGCAAATAAAGCCTTGAAAGAAACTGCTCCCAAAAAGGAAGAAACTGCCTTGCCAAAACAGGTAACCGAAGAACAATTGCCTACTCCAACCCCCCAAGCTCTGTTAGTAATCACCTCTCCCGAAGATAATTCCGTCAGTAACAAAGAGAAAATTGAGGTTTCCGGAAAAACGATGCCTGAGGCAACAGTGGTGATTCTTTATCAAGAAGGAGAAAAAATAATTGAAGCAAACAGCGAGGGAATTTTCAGCAGCGAAATTACTCTTGTTGGCGGGGCAAATGAAATCACTGTTTCTACTTATGATGACCAAGGCAACGAAATTAGTAAAACAATAACTGTCGTTTATTCTACCGCCGAAATATAAATGAAAACTCAAAACTCAAAACTCAAAACTCAAAACTTATTAAGAATTTTCACTTTTCTTTTTAGTTTTTTATTTTTAATTTTTAACTCCCCTTTTGTTTTAGCGGTACCGCCGCAAATTTCCACTCCTATTCAAGAAAGAGTTAGACTTCAACAAAACACTGCTCTTCAAGAAAGAGAAAATTGGGCCACTTCTGAAGGAGAACTGAAAGAAAAAATTCAGCAAATCAGAGAAGCAGTAAAAGAAAAAGTCCGAGAAAAAATTCAGGAAGTCAAAAAAGGTGTTCCCCGAGCTTATGTTGGGGAAATCGTCCAAATTGGGGAAAATGAATTTACTTTAGAAAATCCAAAACAATCCATCAGGGTCGCTGTTGGTGAGGAAACAAAAATTATCGGCAAGGCAAAACAAAATCTTGAGTTTAAGGATTTAAAAGTCGGTGATTTTTGTATTGCTATGGGATATCTTGGGGAAAGTGAAACTTTAGAGGCGAAAAGAATTGTCGTTATTTCTAAACCAAAACCACCATTTAGGGTTGTCGCTTTTGGTCGAGTCACTGATATCTCTTCAGAGGAGAAACTCCTGACTGTTAAAAATGAAAAAAAAGGAATAACCTATACCATCGCCGTCACCGACAAAACGATTATTACTAAAAAAACAGACAATAAAGTCCAAAAAGTTCAATTCTCGGCGATTGAAATTGGTAATCGTCTGGTGGCTGTTGGTACACCAACTGAAAATGAGAACAAACTTATCACTGCTAAAATTATCCATGTCATTCCCGGAAAAGCTCTTGGTCAAGAAAAACCCTCTTCCTCCCCTACCCCAGAAGAATAATTTGTGATATCATAAACTTATGACTAAACCTAAATATTCCCTTCTAAAGGGTTTTCGGGATTTTTATCCGGAGGATTTAGCCGCCAGAAAATGGTTGCTTGAAAAAATGAGAGAGGTTTCCCGGCGCTTCGGCTATCAAGAATACGAAGGGCCCTGTCTTGAACCGTTGGGATTATATGCGGCAAAATCCGGAGAGGAACTCGTCCGCCAACAAACCTTTGTTTTAACCGACCGAGGCGGAGAAAAATTGGCATTGCGACCGGAACTAACCCCAACTTTAGCCCGGATGGTTGCCCAAAAACAAGCAGATTTACCAAAACCAATCCGCTGGTTTTCTATCGGTCCCCGCTGGCGCTATGAAAAGCCGCAAAAAGGAAGAACAAGAGAATTTTACCAATGGGATGTGGATTTACTAGGAGCAGAAACACCGGAGGCAGATGCCGAAATTATTGCTATTGCCGCTGAATTTCTCAAATCTCTTGGTTTAACCCCAAAAGAAGTGGTTATTAAAGTCAATAACCGCCGGCTAATGGAAGAAAAACTGGGCTTTATTGAAATTCCCCGTCGTCTGATTCCCCAAGTTTTCCGGGCAGTTGATAAAAAAGAAAAAATGAAAGAAAAGGAATGGACTAGTTGGCTTAGGGAAATTGGCCTTGATAATTTACAAATTAAAGACCTAAAAGGAATATTGCAAGATAAAGATTTTGCTGGAGAATCGGAGGAATTAACAGCTCTGGTCTCTACCCTTTCTGATTTGGGCGTTGGTGAATTTGTCGAATTTGACCCAACCATTGTTCGCGGTTTGGACTATTACACCGGCACCGTTTTTGAAGCCCGCGACCGCCAGGGTAAATTCCGAGCAATCTTAGGAGGGGGGCGGTATGATAACTTAGTGGAGGTTGTTGGCGGACCGCGAATTTCCGGGGTTGGTTTTGCCGCCGGAGATAAAGTCATTGAGGAGGTTTTGCGAAAGTTTAAAAAATGGCCAGCGGCAAATCCTGTGCCAACCAAAGTCTTGGTTACTGTTTTTGATGTCTCGATGTATCGAAATTCGCTGGCAGTTGCCCGCCAGCTTCGTCAGGCAGGAATCCCAACCGAACTTTATTTAACAGCCGATAAACTTGACAAGCAATTAAAATATGCCGACCGCCAAAAAATCCCTTACGCAGTAATCATCGGCCCGCAGGAGGCGGAAAAGAGCGTGGTTGTCCTCAAGAAACTAGCTACCGGAGAGCAAACAGAAATACCCCCTAGTAAAATTTTAAAAAAGATTAAAGACAATCACCAATAAAAGCGGACTACTTGCCCATAAAATCCCCTGCCTATTTTTTCTTTTGTTCTATCGGATAAAAATACGGGTCTTTCTTTCATAGAAGAAATATTATATAATCTAAAGATTATGAAACCAAATATCCACCCAAAATATTATCCAAATGCAAAAATTACCTGTACTTGCGGCAATACTTTTACTGCTGGCTCAACCCTTCCGGAAATTCAGGTGGAAATATGCTGGAAATGTCATCCATTTTTTACCGGGGAGATGAAATTTGTCGATACCCAAGGAAGAGTAGAAAAATTCCGCAGCAAACAGGAAGTGGCAAAAGTAAAAAAATATATTAAGAAAAAAGAACGCCAGAAAGCTAAAGAGAAAAAAGAAAAAGAAAGACCGGAAACCTTAAAAGAGATGCTTTCTAAAAAATCCTAATTATTCTATTTAACCTAATTGACCTAATTATGAATTTAGACGTTTCTATTATCGAAATTCGGCCGGGGGTTGGCGGGGAGGAGGCAAAAATTTGGGCAGATGATTTGTTACGAATGTACTTCCGCTTTGCCGAAAAAAAGGGATGGAGACAAGAAATTATCGGAAGAGGCATTTTAAGAATTGAAGGACCGGGAGCTTATGAAAAATTAAAAAACGAATCAGGCGTCCATCGCGTCCAAAGAATTCCAACAACCGAAAAATACGGTCGGATTCATACTTCAACCGCAACCGTTGTCGTTTTGCCAGAAATTCCCGAAGAGGAAATTAAAATTAATCCCCACGATTTGCAATGGCGGTTTTGCCGCGCCTCTTCTCAAGGGGGACAAAATGTCCAAAAGGTCTCCTCGGCGGTAAGGCTAACTCATTTACCCACAGGAATTGTCATTAACTGCGAGCAAGAACGCTCCCAAGAGCAAAATCGCCAGTTGGCTTTAGAATTACTCCGGGCAAAACTTTGGGAAAAGGAAGAGCTTAAAAAAGAGCAAACAATTGCCGGTTATCGCTCGGTAATTGGCCGAGGAATGAGGGCAGAAAAAATTAGAACTTACAATTTCCCCCAAAATCGGGTTACCGACCATCGACTTAAAAAAACCTGGTATAATCTGGAAGAAATTTTAGAAGGAAGGTTAGAAAAAATTATTCGTTAGATTCTTTAAGAACGGCTTCTAACTCCCGCTCTTTTCCCTCCCGCCAAACAGTAAGACGAACTCGGTCGCCAATTTTTTTGCTGGCTATCAATTTTGCTAAACCACCATCTTTTTCTCTCACCGGCTGGCCATCAAGTTTGGTAATGATATCACCCTGTTTTATCCCTGCTTTATCAGCCGGAGAACCGGAGACAACCTCAACAATATAAGCTCCTTGGGGAACATCGTTTAACAGCGCCAAATCCTGACTAATCATTCGGTAGCGAACACCCAAAAAAGCCCGTTCAAACCTGCCTGTTTTTTCAAAATTAGCCAAAGTTTCTTTAACCAAATTAATCGGCAAGGCAAATCCAATATTTTGCCCTTCAGCCGCCACCGCCACATTAACCCCAATCACCTGACCAGCAGAATTCAAAAGCGGCCCTCCGGAATTTCCTGGGTTAATTGCCGCATCGGTTTGGATGACATTATCCAGCCTTTCAACATATCCCTCAAAAGGAGAACCGGCGGTAATTCCCCTTCCTAAACCAGAAATTACCCCGGTGGTTACTGTATGACGAAATTCCCCCAAAGCCGTCCCAATGGCAATAACAAACTGACCGACCTTAAGCTTGTCTGAATCCCCAAGCTCTACTGGCTTTAAACCCGAAGCATCTATTTTTAAAATTGCCAAATCATTTGCCGGGTCGCGATAGATTTTTTTTACCTCATACTCCTTATCATCTTTAGTAATTACCCGGTATTTGGCGTTGGCATCGGCAACTACATGTTTGTTGGTCACTATCAAACCATCTTTAGCAATCACAAATCCTGTCCCAATATCCTGCTGAATTTTTTCCTCTCTTCCTTGAGGCCGACGGAAAAAACCAAAAGGGTCCATAAATGGATCCCATTCAAACAAATCCAAAACTTTCTGGGTTTTGGTAATCCCAACCGTTACCACACTGGGGGAAACTTTTTCTGCCACCTCAATCACTACCGATTCTTCAGTTAAAACCCGCTGGGGAAGAAGACTAGGTGCCAAACCCTGGTTACCTTTTGGGGGAATAAATTTATCTAAAATCCGGTAACCAAAAAGTCTTTCAGAAATCGCCCCGCCCAAAATAGAGGCAAGAATCACAATTCCAATGGCAATGCCTATCAAAAATCGTTTGAATTTATCCATAATTTTTTCTGAAAATTTCTAATGTCTAATTTCTAATTATTCTAATAAAATCCCAATTTGTCAATGTCTAAATAAATTAGGTCAATTAGAAATTAACAGTTGTTTTGCCTTTTCAAGCTGGATATCAACTTCTGCTTTCGGGTCATCCTTAACTTCAATATCCGGAATTATCCCGTTTTTTTCAATCGACCGTCCTTTAGGCAAAAGCCAGCGGGCAGTGGTAATATGCAAACCTGAACCGTCGGGAAGATCTTGAGCCTCCTGAATTGTTCCTTTACCAAAAGTTTTAACCCCCACAATTTTTGCCCTGTTATAATCTTGTAAAGCCCCGGCAACAATTTCTGCGGCCGAAGCACTTCCTTCATTTATTAAAACCACAAGTTTTATTTTAGTTAACTTCCCCTGACGATTTACTGAAAAAGTTTCTCTCACTCCAGAAGCGCTTTCTTGCTGGACAATTACCCCTTTATCTAAAAACTCCGAGGCAATAAAAATTGCTCCAGAAAGATAGCCTCCAGGATTATTTCTTAAATCCAAAACCACCCCCTGAAGCTCGTTTTTTCTCCCCAAAATTTGATCAACCGCCTTTTCCCATTCCTCTCCGGTTTTATCACCAAACCTCAATAATTTTAAATGGGCAACGCCGTCAACAAACTCCACTTCCACGCTAGGAACAACAATTGTCTGTCGAGTAATTGTCACTTCATAGGGTTCTTTCTCCCCCTCACGAAGCAAGGTCAGCTTTATTTTTGTCCCCTTTGGTCCTCTAATAAGTTTCACCGCCTCAGGCAAAGTTATTCCTGATGTCTCTTTGTCTTCAATCTTTAAAATCAAATCTCCAGCTTTGACTCCAGCTATCTCGGCCGGCATTCCTTTCAAAGGAGCAACTACCGCCAACTGGCTATCTTTATAGCCCAATTGAATACCAACCCCTTCAAACTCTCCGCTTAAATCTTCTTTTGTCTGTTTATTATCCGAGGGAGGCAAAAAAACGGTATAAGGATCGCCTAGGGAAGCAACCATCCCTTTAACTGCTCCCAAAAACATATTTTGGGGATTCAAAGCATTTTTGTCTAAATAAGATTTTTCCAATCTTTGCCAAACATCCCAAAACAAAGAAAAGTCAAGATTCTGCCTCCCAACCGATGGGGCTTTCTCAATCTTCTGCTGATGTGCCCCTAATCTATAACCCACTCCGCCTGAGAATAAAACCAGCGCGAAAATCAAAATTAGCAACCTAACCTGGTGAAGACGTAATCTCATAAGCTTGTTAGCGCTCACTTCACTCTACTAATAAAAGGAAGCAGAGCCAAATACCGAGCTTTTTTTATCTCCCGGGTTAGTCTTCGTTGATGTTTAGCACAGACGCCGCTATGACTCCGGGAGATAATTCTTCCCCGTTCGGAAATAAATCGCCCCAAAACTTCCACCTGCTTGTGGTCTGGAGCAGTTTTGCTTTTACAAAAAAAACATTTCTTTTGCCTTCCTTGGCGAGATTTTGTTTTTTGCTGCCTCATAAGAATTTAAAAAGGAATATCCTCCGCCTTAACCTCTTCCTCCTTTTCTTCTTCTGTTTTCTTCTTCTTTTTTCCGTCAGCGGCGGCTTTTTTATCATCGGTAGCTGGTTGAGCTGCCGGAATTCCAACCGGCTGTTCCGCCCCGGCTGCTTCTTCAACCGGAACTTCTTCTTTCAGCTCTTTTGGCTCCTCGGGAACCACCCCCTCAACCTCCTCCGGCGTTCTTTTAGAATCTAAAATCATCATGTCGTTGATGACGATTTCTGTTGTTTGGCGCGGAGTCCCATCTTGAGCAGTCCATCGCCGAGTTTGCAACCGTCCCTCAACATAGATTTTTCTCCCCTTAAATAAAAGCTGGGAACAAAGTTCAGCCAGCTTGTTCCAAGCAACCAGGCGGTGAAATTCAGTTTCTTCCTTTTTCTCGCCGGTCTCGGTTACCCAAGTTCTGTTGGTTGCCAATCCAAGGGTACAAACTGCTGTTCCTTGGGGAGTATATCTTAACTCTGGGTCTCGGGTTAAATTTCCGATTAACTGGACTTTATTAAGAGATCTTTGGGCCATGTTTACCTCCTTACTAACAAATAACGCATTAATCCTTCTTCCAATTTCAGTTTGCTTTCCAGCTCAGCAATTGCCTTGGAAGGAAGTTTAAAATTCCATAAAAAATAATACCCCATATCTTTCCTTTTAATGGGGTAAGCTAATTCCCTTTTCCCCCACTCAGTAATTTTTTTCACCTCGCCCTTCAGGTCAGTAATTACTTTTTTAATTTTTTCTTGTAGCTTTTTTTGTTTCTCCGAAGTTAAGTCCGGATCGACAATCAAGGTCAACTCGTAATCTCTCATCTCACTTGTTGAATTTAAATTCTACCACTTCTTTATCTTTAATTATATAATCTTTGCCAACTAAAGCAATTTTACCTAATGCTTTCGCTTTTGTCCAGTCCCCAATTTTCAAAAGCTCCCCCACTGAAATAACCTCGGCTTTTATAAATCCCTTGGCCATATCAGTATGAACTTTCGCCGCCGCCATCAGGGCCGTTGACCCAGCCTTTAAAGCCCAGGCAGTCACCTCTTTTCCTCCTTTTATGGTATAAAAAGTAATTAAGCCTAACAAATCGTAAGCGGCTTTAATCAGTTTGTTAATTCCCTCCCCGGTTTTGGCATTAATCACCAGACACTCCTGGAGTGTCTTTATATTGGCACTCCTGGAATAAGAATCAGAAGAAACGTTTAAAACATATAAAGTAGGTTTTTTAATTCCTCCTAACTCCAACTCCAAATCAACAATTTCTTTATCCCTTTTGGGGTCGATATTTCCGTAGAAATGAGGAACATCATCCGCTTCAAATCCTCGAATTATATGAACAATAGCGTCAACCTCTCTAATTTTTGCTAAAAACTTATTTCCCAAACCCTCTCCCTTATGAGCATCTTTTACCAAACCAGCAATATCAATAAATTTGACTGTTGCCGGAACAACTTTTTGGGGATTTACTAAATCTACCAAGGCGATCAAATCATCATCCGGCACCTCCACAATTCCTACATTCGGTTCAATCGTCGTAAACGGATAATTCGCCACCAAAGCCTGTTGCTTTTTCAGCAAGGCATTAAACAGGGTACTTTTCCCGCTATTGGGCAATCCTACTATTCCAACCTCCAACACTTAATAAACTCCTTGAGTAAATTTTATCACAACAAAAATAAAACCAAAATACCCGAGGCGTCAATAGAATTACACCCCCAGGGTGTAAATTGGTTTTTTATCCACCCCCCTAATTAAAGGTTTAGTTTTGGGGGTAACTTCTGTAATATAAAGAGAACTTGTGTTTCCTATAGATTGGGCTCCTTCATATCGATTAAACTTATCAAATACCCATCTTAGTAATAATCCCGAGGCGGTAATAATTTCTTGGATTGGCAAAAACCTTTCTTTAGCCCTATCACTATTCCCATAACAAATATAAATTCTTGCCCCCTGGTTCGTCTTGTCTAAAGCCTCTGCCGCCCGGGAAATAAAAAGTTTCACTCCCTCGAAAGTATAGGGAGGGTCGGTAAAAACGGTATCAAAATTATTTCTCAACAGTGGCGGCAGTGGCTTTCTCAAATCATGCTCTACCAGCTCAATTTTCAAATTTAGTTCCCTAGCAATCTCTCCAATTGTTTTTAAAATTCTTCTATCAATATCTATTACAACAATCTTGGCCGCTGTACCCAAACCTGCAGTTCCTATCGAAGTAAAATCGTCATCACCCAAAAACAGTATTCTTTTTCCCCTCACCTCCCCAAAAAAATCAAGCAAGGCTACTCGTTTGCCAACAGTTTGGGGGGTAGCAGCAAATTGGTCATATTCTCTTTTCGGAAAAGGTCTTCTTTTATGATATTTTGTCAATATTTTTAATGCTTTTTGATATGCTTCTCCTGAAATTAAAAAAGAAAAAAGGCTTTCTTCAACCAAATAATCTTCTCCATAAAATTTAGCCAATTCCTCCTGGGCGCTTTTCTTTAGAGCTGTTTTACTGCAGGGAGGTTGCAACCAGTAAGATAAAACCATTTTTATTTGATTTAAGGCATTTTTGGCAACACCAACCTTTTGGACTAATTCATTATTCTCAACGCTCCCTTTTTTTGCCAAATACCAAAACATATCCAGTATTTTTTTTACTGGCACTCCTGTTTTTTTGGAAACTTCCAAAATTTCTAAATATATTCTTTTTCCTCTCATTGTTGTTAAGAGAATTACCTCCCTAGGATGGGAGAACTCGGGGGCCGTGGGGCGTATCTTCAATCCTCCAACCCATTTTTTCTATCCTTTGGCGGATTTTGTCTGCCGTCGCCCATTTCTCCTCCCGGCGTAATTTTTCTCTCTCCTCAACTATTTTTTGAATTTCTGGAGGGATTTCGATTTTAGCTTTAGTCTGAGCTAAAAGGCGAAAGCCAAAAACTTTATCCCAATCAAAAATCAGATTAAGTTTCGCTGCCGCCGTTAAATTAGTTTTTGCCAGCTCCCAAAATAACGCTAAAGCCTCAGGAGTATTTAAATCGTCCTCAAGGCAAGCAACAAACCGCTGATTAAACTTTTGAATTTTTAATTTATCTTCTTCAGTAATTTTTCCCTTTTCTTCTTGCCAGCAAGAAACAAAATCAACTAAGCGAAAATAGGCCTTTTGGGCAGCTTTCAAAGCCTCCCAGCTAAAATCCAGCCCCGCCCGATAATGGGAAGTCAAAATCAAATACCGAAAAGCCAGCGGATGATAACCCTTAGCAGCTAAATCTTGAACCGTATAAATATTTCCCAGACTTTTACTCATTTTTTCTCCTTTTACGGTTAACATTCCATTATGAAGCCAAAAATTAGCCGTTTGCCGGCCAAAAGCCCCGTACCCCTGGGCAATTTCATTAGTATGGTGAATAGGAATATGGTCCTTTCCTCCTGTATGAATGTCAAATTGAGAACCTAAATAATGGGTAGACATTGCCGTACACTCAATATGCCAGCCGGGGAATCCCCTTCCCCAAGGCGAGCTCCACTGCATAACATGCTCCGGTCTTCCATAAATCCACAAATAAAAATCCCAGGGCGATTTTTTCTGGGGGTCAACCTCCAAACGTGCTCCTGGAAGCTGTTTTTTTAACTTTAACCGGGCGAATTTTGGATAATCAGAAAATTTAGAGGTGTCAAAAACCAAACCAATTTTTGTTTTATAAGTAAACCCGCGAGCTTCGATTTTTTTAATCAAGGCAATTTGCTGGGGAATATGGTCTGTTGCCCGACACAAAACATCAGGATTTTGAATCTCCAACAACCGAAGGCTATCTTTAAACTGGGCAATGTATTTGTCAGCAATTTGCCAAACTGTTAGGCCCTCCCTCTTTGCCCCCCTTTCCATTTTATCCTCCCCAGTATCTTGGTCCGAAGTCAAATGGCCAACATCAGTAATATTCATTACCCATTTCACTTTATACCCTTCCCAGCGCAAAAATCTTACCAAAACATCCCATTGGGTATAAGCATACATATGACCAATATGCTGATTCCAATAAACCGTTGGCCCACAGGAATAAATGCCAACAAATCCCTTTTTAATCGGAACAAATTTTTGTTTTTTTCTGGTTAAAGTATTGTAGAGTTTAATCATTAAAGTTTGCCTATTAATTATTCAATTATATAATTTTCAATCAAAACAAGGATCAGCAAATCCCTTCCAAATCTCTCTTTCTTCTCTTTTGTCTTTTTGACTATTTATTTTTTCTTTTTGGATTTTTATTATTCCTTCTAAAACTTCTCGAATTTTTTGGTTATGACCAGACTGATTCTCTGGATAACGTTTTAAAAATTGCCCGGCTAAAAAAAGGGTTAAATGAGCTAAATTACCAGAACGATTAACTGCTTCTAGGGCTTTTATATATTCTTCTCTTTCTGAAGGCCAAATAATTATAGGTCTTATTCCAAATCTTTTAGCTATTAAATCGCAAAACAACCTTCCTACCCTACCGTTGCCATCCTCAAAAGGATGAATCCTTTCAAAAACATAGAGAGCAAAGGCAATTGTTTCTATCAAGAAAGGCAAGTCATTTAAACTCCTACTACATTTACTTAATCGTCCATTTAACTCTTCAAGAAAACCAGTCATTAAATCCTCCACTCTTTCCCAAGGAGGTGGAGTTCTACTAGATCGGCTGATACCCACGTTTAAAGTCCGATACCTCCCAGTAGCATTATCAGGGAGAAGCCCTCCCATACAACGAGAATGAATTTCACAAATAACCTCATGGCTAATTTCTCCATCTACTGAACTTACATATTGTAACGCCCGATGATAATTTTCAAAAGCCAATTTTGCTATTTCTTCAGGATTTAATAAAATTTCTTCATTAGCCCATTCATTCATTGCGATTCTCTCCATTCTTAGAAAAAATTTTTACTAATTCCTCTATCTGGTCTTTAGAAAGATCGGGAAAAGTTTCTAATAATAATTTTTCTAAGGTTTCTGGAAAAAAACCAATACCTTCTATTTTTAAACTGGAAAGAATCATTGCTGCTGTTTCAAAACTATTAGATTTAGATCGCAACATCCCCAAAGCTTTTTCTTTTTCTTCCTTTGAATTCATCCTCCCACCCTCCTTCCCACCATCTCTGGCTGGGCCTGCTGCTGGGCAGATTTAATTCGTCGGCCCCAAAAGCCAAACAAACCCCTTTTTGGTTTAGTTGATGGTTCCATTAAAGGCGGTGTTTCCTGCTTTTTTTCTTCCTCTTGTTGTTCTGAAGGTTGCCGACGCGCTTTTAATTGTTCTTCCCGCACCCTCCGCCATTTTTCAATTTCTGCTTCCAGCTCTTGAACTATTTTTGCCGCCAATTGCTCACTTTTTGCCTTATCAGCCGCTTTCATTTCTGCCAGTTTTTTTGCCTCATCGCCCGCCTGGGGCATTTTTTGACCACCAGAAGTAGAGGAAGCTCCAATTCCCATCTGTTCCAAAGCTTTCCCTGCCAATTCTTGCGGCTGTTTTTTTGCCGTTTCAAAAACATCCTCCCCTATTTGTTTTAACTGTTGAGCTATATTTTTAGGAAGATTAGTCATTTGTCATTAGAAATTAGCAATTTCAGTATTCTCTTCTTCCTTCTATCGCTTTGGCCAGCGTCATCTCATCAGCATACTCTAAATCCCCCCCTGTCGGCAATCCCTGCCCGAGCCGAGTGACTGTTAGGGTCTTTAGTCTTTGGTCTTTAGTCTTTAGTTCGCGAACTTTGTTCGCGATGTACATCGCCGTTGCTTCACCTTCCATGTTTGGATTGGTGGCCAAGATTAATTCCCCAATTGCTAATTGCGAATGACGAATTCTTTGAATTAATTCATTAATTTTAATTTCATCCGGCCCAATATTTTCCAAAGGATTTATCGCTCCATGCAAGACATGATAAACCCCCTTATACTTACCTGCCTTTTCTATTGCCAAAACATCTAAAGGTTGCTCGACAACGCAAATTATTGATTTATCGCGGTTTTGGTCAGCACAAATCGGGCAAGGGTCGGTTTCCGAAACATTAAAGCAAATTGAGCATAAAACAGTGCTTTTCTTTAATCCCAATAAAGCCTCAGCAAACTCATCCAATTGGGTTTGGGGCACATGGAGTAAATAAAAAGTCAACCGGGCGGCGGTTTTAGGCCCAACCCCCGGTAATTTTTCAAAAGATTCAATCAACTTGCGAATTGGTTTTGGAAGAACCATTGGTCTAATTTTATCACTTTCCCAGCAATCCCGAAAGACCCCCGGAGATTTCCTGGAGTTTTTTGGCGGCGATTTCCTGGGAACGGCGAATCGCCTTATTTAAAACATCAGTTAAAATCTGGTTAGAAATTCCCTGCACTGACAATTCTTTAATTTTTTGGTCACCGGTTATTATCACCCTTACCCCTTGTTCCTCAACCACCACCTCCTCGGCGGCCAACTGGCGCTGGATCGCCAGGGCCTGATCGCGCATTTTCTTCAAATCACCAAGTTGGTTTAATTGCTGGCGAAATTTATCAAAAACCATTTATTCCATTTTACCATTAAAAATATCATTTGCAAGGTCAAGAATATCAGGGGTGCTTGCTTGTTGGTTTGATTGGGGATTTTTTTTCTCACCCAAAATACATCTTAATTTAACCGGTACTCCAATAACTTCGCTCACTGTCTCCTCAACGATTGTCCGACATTTTTCTTCCTCCAGTCTTTCTTTGTGAAATTTATAAAAAACTTCCAAGGTTAGCCATTCGTTGGTAAAACTTGCCGGTCGGCAAGCCCGCAAAAGCGCCTCAACCGAATGGTTTTGGGGCTTTATTTTTGCCAATATTTCTCCCCATTTTTCCTCTATTTTCTTCAGTTGGGGAGTTGTCTGTCCTCCCGGCTTGACAGCTTGGGAGGCAGGATTTTGTTTTCTCTCCGGAAGATTTGACATTTGAGATTTACCATTTGAGATTTCATTCTCTCCCCACTCCACCACTGCCAACTCTAAAGGAAGTTGGGGAATGGGAGAAAATTTTAACTCCCTTGCTGCCCGGGAAAAAAGAGAAATTAAAGTCCTAATCTGGGCAATATCAAAATCAGCAAAAACTTCCGGTTTATTTTCTTCCTCAAGACCAATTTTTGCCAACAGCTCCTGCCGAAGAGAATCTAAAATCCGCAGAATATAAACATTTAAATCTCCTCCCCGCTGGACAATTCTGTCAATTTCTTTCAAAGCCGCTTTAGTCTCTTTTTTTGCCAAAAAACCCAAAAGTTTTTCCGGTCCCAACTCCTCAGTCTGCCCCAAAAGCTCTTTTGTCCTTTCTAAAGTAATCTTTTCTCCCTCTGCCGCTAACTGTTCCAAAATTTTGTGAGCATCGCGGAAACTGCCATCAACAGCGCGGGCGATTTCTTCTAAAACCCCTTCTTCCACTTTAAGGTTTTCCCCTTTTACTGCCCGCTTTAAAGGTCCTTCAACAATTTCCTGGGGTTTTGCTTTGCGAAAATTAAAACGAACACATCGGGAAACAATCGTCTGGGGCAATTTCTCCGGCTGAGTGGTGCATAAAATAAAAATCGCGTGGGATGGCGGTTCTTCCAAAGTCTTCAGCAGAGCATTAAACGCTTCCGTCGTCAACATATGAACTTCATCAATAATATAAACTTTATATTTTAATTTCGCCGGGGAAAGCTTTATTTTTTCCCGAAGTTCTCTAATATCATCAATTCCCCGATTGGAAGCGGCATCAATTTCAATTAGGTCCAGGGCAGTGCCGGCGTTAATTTCCCTACAACTTGGGCATTTGTCACACGGCTCGCCATCTTTTAGGTTTTGACAATTAACAACTTTGGCAAAAATTCTAGCTGCTGAAGTTTTTCCTGTCCCCTTTGGCCCAGCAAACAAAAGGGCGTGGGGAAATTTTCCTGATTTAGCAATTTTTGTCAAACCATCACTAATTTCAACCAAATCCAATTCGGCGAGCTTTTGCGGCCGGTATTTCCGATAAAACGTTGTTAACACCATGAGAAATTAACTCCTCCAAATTTATCTTTTGCCTTTTTGCTTCTTGCGGGCAAATAAAAACTTCACCTATGGGAAAATTTGCCTGCCCCTTGCCATAATAAAAACTCAAAACCGTCGTCGGTTTATCAACCTTCCGATATTTTTTATTTAATTTCCAAATTGTTTTTCTATCTACAAAAACAAGATTAATAAAAAACATTCAAGCTTGTCAATTGCAACTTAATACTAACAAACTATATCAAAACAAAATTCCAATTATTCTAATTAACCTAATTGACCTAAATGTTTTTTCACTGTTTCTGCCACCTGTTTGCCCTCTGCCCTACCTTTAACTTTACCCATTACTACTCCCATTACCCGACCAAAATCTTTTAACCCTTTTGCCCCGGTTTGTTCAATAGTTTCTTTAATTATTTTTTCTAACTCCTGGGGGAGTATTTCTTGAGGAAGATATTTACTCAAAATCGTCAACTCTTTGCTTTCTTTATCAACTAAATCGGTACGACCTGCTTTCTGATAAGCCTCCACAGCTTCCCTTCTTAATTTTACCTGTTGGCGAATAACAGAGACAACGTCTTCCTCCTTAAGCTTTTTCTGTTTTTGCATCCAGAAATTATGAATTTCGGCCAACAAAAATCTTAGGGTGGCGATTTTTAGGCCATCTTTTTCTTTGAGGGCTTTATTTAAATCGGCGCGGATTTTTTCCTCAAGCATTAGGGTCGCTTTTTTTTAAGAGCTTTCAGTCGCTCTTTTTTTCTAACAGAAGGGGGTTTATAAAATTCCCGTTCCTTAAGCTCAAGCAAAATATTTTCTGCCAAAACCTTGCGGCGAAATTTGGCAATAAGACTCTCATCCGTTTCCCCCGGCGCTTTTTTGACAACCGTTGCCATCTACTCATAACACCTCCTCCCTTTAAAATAGCAAATATCAAATAGTAAATATTAAATATTTAAATATCTTTTAGGACTTCAATTATTTCTTTCAGGCTTAATTTTGTTGGTCTCATGCTGGGATTTACCGACGCTTCATTTAATAATACTCTTTTCGTGGCGTGTAAAAACCAGTCGGAGTGCAAATCCATTTTTCTAAATCTATTATACGCCTCTGTCAAGTCAACTTTTGAATCAGGCCGGGCGTAAATTTGAACCCCTCCTTCTTTTGGATCCTTTTTGACAACAAGGGCAAACCCCAAAATTTCTCCGGTCCACAAAACATGTTTATTTCCCGACTCAATGGCAATTCCTTTCCCCCATCTTGTTTGAAATTCAATTCCTTCTTTAAGCTCCTCCTCGGCTTTAATTTTATGTTTAAGATTTAAAAGGACAGCATCTAAAGCACGAAAGCCAAATTCTATCACCTGCTGATCTGTTTCTGCCAAACCACGCAAGCCGTCAATTAGGGTATGCAAATAAAACTGGTAACGAGTTTGAGTTATCTCTTCCCAATTTAAATCAGAAGCATTGTCAATTTGAGTTACCACCGCCACCATTTTCCTCAAGGCTTCTTGCTCAAGCGGACTGAATGGTTGATCTTTTCGAACAGCCAAAATATAATCAAAACAAAGTTTGGCAGCAGAAAGATATTCTCCGGTTTGATGGTGATCCAATTTTCCCCGACCCACATCAACATACAAAACGTCCGGGTTCTCATCAACTCCGGGCATCTTTTGACCAGAGGCAGTTGCTTCCACAAACCCAATCTCCGCCTCTTTCCAACCAGGCAAAAATCGTTTAATTAGCCAAACACTGGTAACCGCATCCAAATCAGGATTGATATGGGTAATAATTTTTTTCACTTGTTTATTTTAGCATTTTTAAAGAAGATTGAAAATTGCTTTGGCCAGTTTTTTTGGGTCGTGGCGCAAAAGCTGGCTGGTAGCTGCCAAAGGAATAGTAACTATTTGGACCTTTAATTTTTGCCAATTTTCTTTATCAAGCCTAACCGGAAAAGCCTTTTCCTGACGATAGCGCCGCGCCAGTGCAGGAGGAATTTTTTCCCAGCTATTAACCAAAACCTTAGTTAAATTTTTTACCGCCGGGCCCAAATAAAGCTTGATTTCTTTTACAAAATCAGAAACGGCAAAACCATCAGTCTCTCCGTGTTTTGTCATTAAATTACAAATATAAAATATTTTTGCTTTTGACCGGGCTAAGGCTTTACTCATCCCTTCAACCAGTAAATTTGGAATAGTTGAAGTATATAAATCCCCTGGGCCTAAAATCACTAAATCTGCCTCCAAAATCGCTTCTTTTGCCCCAGGAAAAATCTTTGCCGGCGGGTCCAAAAAAACATCCAAAATTTTCAACTGGGGCCGGACTCGCCGGATATCAATATTTGTCTCCCCTTTTATAATCGTCCCGTCTTCAAGCCGAGCGCATAAATGGCAATCGTCCAAAGAAACCGGCAAAACCTGACCTTCAACATCCAAAATTTTTGCTGCTTGGGCAATGGCTAAATCAGTCCTCCCGGTAATTTCGCTTAGAGCTGTCAGCAAAAGATTGCCAAAAGAATGACCCCGCAAACCTACCCCGTTTTCAAAACGATAGTCCAAAAGCCGACGTAAAATAATTTTGTCAACTGGAAGTTTTGATAAAGCCAAAAGTGCCTGGCGAACATCTCCCGGAGGCAAAATTCCAAATTCGTCTCTTAACCTCCCCGAAGAACCACCGGAGTCAAACATGGAAACAATTGCCGTCAAATCAACCGGAAAATCTCTCAATCCCGTTAAAACCGTATAAGTCCCCGTCCCCCCACCAATAACCACAACTCTTTTCTTCATAAAAACACCTCTTTTCCTTAAATTTCTTAGAAATTATTCCACTTAATTAATGGAATAATCGTAGGGCCACAAACAACAAGGGACTCTTCTTACGGCTCGATTCTTAACTGCTTTTACTACCGAGGTGGCTTTTTTTAATAATTTTTTCATATTTCTTCACCCCCTCTCTTAATTAGGAAAATTATAATTCACCAGTTATTATTAATCAATAGGTTAATAGGTTAGTTGATACCAAACCAAAGCTCTCGTGATATAGCACATAGGATGAATCCGTTTACTATAAAATGAGCGATTTTTATTTTGGGAAAGATGTTCATTTAGACATCCACCCTGACAATGCCATCGTGCAAAACAATTAACGCAATAAGGAATTTTCTCTACTCTAATTTTTTTAAGTCGCTTGAGCTTTTCTTCGTCGATTAACAATTTTCTTCCTTCAATTTTTCCATAAATAAAAATATCGGCTAAAGAATCATTAGGATAAAGGACACGCTCACAGGCGCTCACCAATCCCCAACTACTCACCACAAACCCTGTTCCGTTGTAGGCATGACAAACCTCCGGAATTAGCCTTCTTATATTAGTTCCGGGAAAAATGATCGGCACTCTAAGCTGAGAGGATATCTTCTGAGCTTTTATAAATTCTTCTATGAATTTGTCTGGTTCTACACCTCTCCATCCTGTTTTATAACACCGCCCACAAATCACCACTGGTTGGAAATTTAAAAATTTTGGATGAAACTGAGAGAAAAATTTAACCAATGCCGTTAAATCTGAATTCAAATTACTAATTGCTGCTCTAATACTAAAATCTGCACCTAATTTTCCCAAAAGTTTTGCTGTCTTCACTACTATCTCGAAGCTTTCCCCCCCGTTTCTTAACGGTCTTTGACGGTTTTGAACCTCCCGAGACCCATCAAAAGATAAGGCAATATGGGTTACATTTTCAACCAGCCACTTTATTTGACGAGACGATAAAATTCCTCCGGTTGCCGAAAGAATTATCGGCTTTAAATTTTCTTTCTTACTCCTTTTCCAAGTATAAACAACCAATTTTTGAAGTAAAGAAAAGGGCAAAGTAGGCTCTCCTCCTCCCCCAAAAACTACCCCAATCTCTTTTACCCCTAAATTCTTCGCATTTTCTACTATAACATCAATCGCAGTTTTTCCCACATCTTCTTCCATAATTTTAGTATCTCTCCCACTATCAACCGAGCAATAAACACACCCAAGAGGACAACCATGAGTCAAATCTAAAGTAACCGTCGTAGGCAGGGGGATTATCGCTGGTTTTGGCGAAAGATCAGGAAAAAATCTAATAAATTTTTTAAACAAATTAAACATAAACCCATCCCTCACTGCCAATTTTTTAAAAGGAGCATAAAGAAGTTTCTTCTTCCCTCTTTCTACTAGGTAGACATTTTGAAAAATTTGTTTAGAAAAAACCTCGTATTTTTTCATCCGAAAATACTTTCATATTCAAAATGAAGTTTCCTTTTTACTTCTCCAAGAGTCTCTTCTGCTATTTTTTTTACCCTTTCACTCCCCTCAATTAAATACTCTCTCACCTCCTGAGGTCTTTTTTCAAAATAAGCCCTCTTTTCTCTTATTGGCTCTAAAAATTCATTAATTATCGTTGCTGCTCTTTTCTTACAGGCAACACAACCTATTTCCCCTTGACGGCAGCTATTCTCGACTTCTTGCCAATGGGAATTAAATGCCCGATGATAAGCAAACACATTACAAATCTCAGGGCGCCCTTTATCTTTCAAATGAATTTTTTGAGGATCGGTAACTGCTCTCTGCATTTTTCTCTCTACTCCTTCAGCTGAATCAGAAAGAAAAATAGCGTTATTTAAACTCTTACTCATTTTCCTTCCATCTAGTCCTGGAAGACGAGGAAAACGGCCCAATAATGCTTTAGGTATGGGAAAAGTTTCCCCACCAAATAAACGATTAAATTTCCTGGCAATCTCTCGGCATTGCTCAAGATGAGGAAGCTGATCCTCGCCAACAGGAACAAGATTTGCTTTTACTACCAAAATATCTGCTGCCTGAAGAATAGGATATCCTAAAAAACCCCAAGAAATTTCAGAAATCCTTGCTGCTCTCGCTTCTTCTTTTACCGTCGGGTTTCTCTCTAATCTCTCTTTAGTTACCAGCATAGAAAAATATAAAGACAGTTCAGGAATCTGAGGAATGCGAGATTGAATAAAAAAGGTACTTTTCTTCGGATCCATACCTACCGAGAGCCAATCCAAAGTTATATCTAAAATCCACTCCTCCACTTCTTGAGTTCTCCTCAAATGATCGGTCAACACATGCCAATCGGCAACAATAAAAAAACACTCATAGCCCCTATCCTGAAGTTCAACTCTTTTCTCCAACGAACCCACATAATGACCTAAATGAAGAGGACCTGTAGGACGATCTCCGGTTAAAATCCTTTCTTTATTCATTTGATTACCATTATTTTAACTAAAAAGATTTAATTTTTCAATCTAAAGAAATAGCCCCATAATTACATACTTCTATACAACAATAACATCTAATACAATTCTTGGAGATAAATTTTATTTTTTCTTTTCTTATGCGAAGGGCCTTACCTGGACAAATAAATAAACAGCTCCCACAAAAGCGGCATTTTTTTAGGTCAAACTTCGGAATAAATCTCTCATCCCCTTTCCTTGCTAATCTCACGGGGTATTTTTTTAAATTCTCTGTTAAAAAACTTAATCTTGGAAGCTTAAAATCTTCCAACGGCGAACCAACGATAGATATTTGCTCTAAAAAATTAATCCTTTTCTCATGTAGAAGATATTGGGCAATTACAGGAACTTTAAGTGGATCTAATCTAAGTAATTTAGCAGCCACAATATCTACCGCTAATGAACTTTTACCTGCCAAAAGAGCGCCAACTAACTTTGGCTTCCTTCTTATAGAACCTTCTTTATCAACTATTTTAATAGCGTCCATTATCGTAAGCTGGGGCTTAATATATCGTTCTAATCCTATTAAAAATTGAGCAAATTTATCCGGTTGTTGGTAAATAGCATGACAATCGAGTTTTCTTAAACCGGGAATAACTCCAAACATGTTTTTAATCGCTCCAGAGATTACCATTAAACCGTGTCCCTTAAGCTTTGGAACATTAATTATTCCATTTACTTTGCCTATAAATTCTGAAACTTCTTTTAAACCAAAAGGGCTCAAATTGACTTTCTTGGCTTTGTCAGGATAAATAAGAGTAGCCCCTGTTTCTTCAACTACCCTTTTAATTCCTGTTATATGGACTATTTTAAGATATTTCTCAAGGGAACCAGAAGGAAGACCCGCAGGGTTATCTCCTACAACAACTTTAGCTCCTTTCTCCTGTATGATTTCAATTACGGCTTTAACAACAGAGGGATGAGTAGTTACACATTTAGAAGGCAAAAATCCTTGGAACATATTAGGTTTTACCCAAATTACAGCTCCTTTTCTAATAAAGTTTGCAAAACTCTCTTGAGAGGCAAGAATTTTCTTTAATGATTTTTTAATTAACAAGGAGTTATATCTCTTAATCTTAAATAGATAAACAGGGGTCACTTTCATCAAATTAAAAACCTGTTAATCATCTCTTTAATCGATAGAAGCTCTGTTTTTGTTTTCTCTCTTTCCTTCCATTCTATTTTATCTTTTGTTTTCTCGGAAATCACCAACCGCACCGGACAACCAATTAAATCGGCATCGGCAAATTTTTCCCCGGCAGAAACCTCCTCCCGGTCGTCATATAAAACCTCCACCCCCGATTTTACTAACTCCTCATAAACTTCGTCAGCAAAAAGATTTGAGATTTTAGATTTAGATTTGACATTTGACATTTGAGATTTGAGATTTATTAAGTGTGCCTTAAACGGCGCTACTGCCTCCGGCCAGATAATTCCCTTTTTGTCGTGGTGGGCCTCAACCAAGCAAGCCATTGTTCTTTCAATCCCAATTCCATAAGAACCCATCCACATTAATTTTTGCTTACCTTTCTTATCGGTAAAATAGCCATTTTGGGGCTTACTATAAACAAAATCAAGCTTAAAACAATGCCCCCATTCAAAACCTGTTTTTTGCCGAAGATGACCCTTTTTACACCGACCGCACAAATCGCCATCCTTTGCCTCGGCAATATCGGCCAAAATTTTGTAAGAAAAATCCCGCCCGTAATTGACATTTATCGAATCAGTCAATTTTTCTTTCTGACCACCAATATAATTTTTAACCATTGGCAAACCTAAATCGCCAATATAAGTGACTCCTTTTATTCCCCAAGAATGAACATATCCTGGCTTGGTACCAATTTTTGCCAAATCTTTTTCGGTGGCTGGCGTTAAACTATCTACTTTTAATACTCTTCTTAATTTTGTCTCGGAAACATTTTGGTCGCCGCGCAGGCTGGCAATAATTAGCCGACCCCGCTCATCCTTGTAA